>Ga0065711_1031813_pt1 | contig 28674 bp, 14 predicted proteins | sample Hoacrofraction12_FD_59098 | JGI IMG/M metagenome (GOLD analysis project Ga0065711, IMG submission 59098) | Hoatzin crop microbial communities from Cojedes, Venezuela - Epithelial fraction 12 v2 (version 2) | ecosystem: Host-associated > Birds > Digestive system > Esophagus > Crop | place... | reverse complement strand
GGGTTGGACTAGATGACCCCCAGAGGTCCCTTCCAACCCTGAACATTCTGTGATACAAGCCGAGAAGAGCTGGAGTGTGACCTTTCAGCTCTGAATGAGAGGTGATAGAAAGGGTGGGAATCACTTGCGGAGTGACTTGAAAGCAGTTAATTATCATTGTCCTAGAATTGTGGAAGCGCTCTAAATAGATCTAAATAAAAAAATGCACTGCTTAAATCTGAGAAAAGATTCAAGATGAGTGGTTTAGGTATTTGGATACAGTTTATTCCACAAGTTGATATTGCATACTTCCTTAGAAATATTCCTCCTTCTGCATGAATACCCACAACTGTGCATATTTTGGGTCCCAGTGAAGCCAGATGGGATTTTTACAGAACCTACTGTTACTTTTTCAAAATCTTTTGTTAGCAACTTAGGTAAACTGTAGTCCATACAACATTTTACATATCCCAGGAGATCACCTTTTTTGAGGTTTTATTGCAGGGCCACTGTCTTGCTGGCTCTGAACAGGCAAACCTTCCTGGCAAAGCCTTATTTGAAGCTGGTGGTAGTCTGTTGACTCCCATCCAGCTGGTGCCTAGGTTTGGTGAGAAAGAAGATTGCTCTGACAGTTTTAAAAAAGTTTGCTTAAATTTGAATGAACTTGTGCTCTCGCAGTACTGGTTGATTTTTCTTCTCCATTAAGTCCTATCTTTTCATTTAGGATATGGTTACATTAAAGAAGTCTACAGCAGTATATAATGAAAAAATTTGTCAAAATGAGGTTGAGGATTATTGAATTACCCAGACAAGATAAGTTGTGTCAAAGGAGCTAGTTCTAAAATGGCTAAATGGTTCTCTACATCAAGATGCAGCCTACAGGTAGATTGACACGTTAGAGAATGCTGCTGAAGTTTGATTTTCTTTGTAGCAATTTGACTTCTGTCATCTGTAATTAAGTATTTTAGCTCCAATCAGTCCATAACATGAAGGTTCCTGTACAAAAGTTCTTCTGGTATTAGACTCAAGAGCTACCCTGTGATGCTCATAATCGTGCTACAAAGGTCACAAAATACTAGACTTTGAACCAGCTATTGAGACCGATTGAGGCACTGTCTTTACCTGAACTTGAAAAAATAAATAAAATTTGGGGTGAGAGGAAGGAAAAACAAAGGTTATCTGGAAGTCTGCTTTAAAAAAAAAGGGGAGGGGGAAGGGAAGGCTGTAGTAGAGACGGTTAATGACATTTGGGTTATGGGGAGGGTTTGTTTAAGTACCATCACAGAGGATTGTGCGTGCAGTATTGTGTTAATGAGTTGTACAGAAATTCATAGAATGGTTTGGGTTGGAAGGGACCTTGAAAGATGAGCTAGTTCCAACCCCTCTGCCAGGTGGTGGTGGCAGGGGCACCTTCCACTTGACCAGGTTGCTCAAAGCCCCTTCCAACCTGGCCTTGAAAAAAAAAAACCTCAAAAAATTAATTATGAAAGAATGTAAAGACTTTCATGCGAAGTGGTGGTGAAAGTTTAAGAAATTAAGTGAGGCCTCAGTGCTGCTACTTATCAAAAATGTATGCCATGCTAGCTTTTTGTTTGTAACTGACATCAAGGCAGAGTAGTTGATTTTATTTTTTAAATATCAAGGTGACCATGCTGTTCTGTGTGTCAGAATCAAGAACGTAGCAGCAGCTGTGACAAAAGAAGCTAGACTTCACCTGTTTCAAGCACAGGAATGGCAGAAGCTGCAGAACAGTATCCAAGATCACAGCTGTACAGAGAAGTTCTCTAAAGCGCAGCTGACAAGTGAGTTACTGCTTTTCTCCCCTTACAAATTATCTGTGTATTTAGAACCCTGTTAAGTTTTCTGTACGTTTATAATAATTTCAGTGAATTTGGACTTTGCATCAACTTCAGTAAAAGCAGGACTTCGGCCTTCTGTGATTAAAAATGATTACCAGGAAATGTGACTGCTTTGTTTGCTTCACTTCAGAAGACTTTGTTTGCGAGTTATGATCTAGTATACTGCTGGAAAATGAACAATCCTTGACAATAATGACTTTAATGGAAGCAGCCCAACTTTATGAGCAGTTCTTGTCTCGTGCTCTGGCTTTCACACAGTTCAGAAAGGATACGTGTTTGGCTGAAGTTTTCGTTTACTCATTCAGTACAGAAATTTTCTTTAACTCCGCTTGGAGTAAAAGTCTCTTTTTTTCTTTTTCTTTCTTTTATTTTGGCGGTCTCAAACTTTTCCATTAAAAAGATTATGCTGAGTATGTAAAAGAATTTACAAAGAATACCATCGTAAGATGAAAGCGAAGAACTCGGATAATGTAAATGTTTGGGGCAGTCAAATGTACAGTCTGAATTCTGATTTCTGTTGCTGTTGAATGAAAAAAATCAGAGGGAAACTGATGCAACCTGCTGTCGTTACCTCTGAACTTCTGAAGTGAATGGTTGTAAGGTGGGATAGCCCAAGTACACCGTAAAAGGGTGGTTTTGTACATGAAAATGTGTTTTCTCTCTTCTTTTTTTTTTTACTTTCACGTCATAATAGTTAGCTTCCCCTGCCACCCTGTCTGTAAGGTCATCTGCAAAAATTAATCTGGGTTATGCTGCCTTAGTTTAGAACTTGCCTGTATTATCATTTAATGTTCTTTCAGTCTTTAATTTTGTAATTTGGTATTCATCACTGAATCTCCCATCCAAATGTTTTTAATATTTGAGCTGAGAACTATACCAGTGCAGAATGTGTAGCTTATCTTGTTGTCTTTTGGTTTTTTTTGAGGAACATTTCCCATTTGTCAGGAGGCTCGTGTTCCCCAGTTCCATGGAAGTGACATTTTTCAAAGTCGAGAAAACAAAAATAAAATCATACTTTCATTTTCATGATAGCACAAACCTGTCACGCTATGATGTACAAAACATGTTAGATAATTTTTAATCAAAGATCATCAGGGTAAAGCTTGAGTATCCCATCTAAATTTAAAAGAACAGTAAAACACTGAAGCATTCAGTTATGTAACTGAAAGACAAACATATTGAAATAATAATTTTTGCACCATTTATTAATCATAATATTACAAAGCCTACTTAAAGCATATAGTTTCCTATAAGAAATTAAATTAATATTAGAAACTTCATTCAAATATATCTTAAGTGAATAGAGCTGCTTTTTTAAATACATTTCCTCTGTGCAGCCAGAATCCCTAGAGTAACAAATTGATATCCTGGAACATTGTCATAACGAAATCTTAGCCAGATGTCACTTGTGAGGATGTAGTTCCCTTACACTTCATGTGAACTGAACATGAAGTGCTGCTGAAATGACCAGCAGTTGGTCTGTCACTCCTGTCTGTTCCAGCAATGTACTTGCTGTTTTCTGCTGTGTTTAGTAATCATATGACCACAGGGTGAGTTGGATCTGTGTGCTGATCTTGGGCAAAATCAATTAGATATTTATTTTATCTTACTTCATTTCCTGTGACTTAGCTTGCAGATTTGATGGAAAGCTGATGAAACGCGCTCTGTGTGATCCTTAGTCTTGGTGCAAATAACATTGTGTCAGAACTCAGCTGAGGCTCCAGATGGAGAGTAATGCCACCCCTGTCAGCTGCAGTTTACCTGTCGTTTGGCTTAAGCACCATATGATGAAATCCTAAAACTGTGTTTCTAAAACTCTAGATTTTTTGAAGGGAGCTGTTTCACTTTGTATATTTGATTGATAAGATATGTAGCTTCAGAGTGGAATGCATACTTACCATTAGCTACACAAGACAGATTGCCTGTTTTAGAATACTTTTTTTCTGGTTCACGTGTTGTCTGAATTTGTACTTCATGACAATTGCTACAAAGAGAAGTATCGTATGTTTCTTCCTAATGTTGATCAGTTCATGCCTTCAGAGAACAGAAAATGACTTCTGGAAGTTGAAACAAGTTTATTTCAATTACTTAAATGTTTTTCACAGGTGAGTTTCAAGTTAGTAATTGGTTCTAAATTTTGCCTACACAATGTTTAGGGATAATGAGTTTGCTGAGGGTTGTTTCGTGTGTTTGCATCTTTTTCATATAGAAAGGCCTTTGCATAAAAACCACAGTTTATTTTGTAGAATTTTAGTGAAATTTTTCTCTTTCTTTATCCTTAGCCATTGTCATCTTAAACCATTAAGGTGAATTAATTTACAGTCCAGTCATTATAGTGTTATTTCTTCTACAGAGGTGACTTGCATTTATGGTTGAGCTGATTAGCACTCAAGCTCAGTAATCGTTGTAAAAGTATTTACTGTTCTTATAGTTTCACCCAAACATACTGAGCCACAGATTTCATTTTCAGCAAGTGTTAATTTTGGAGACACTGTGCACTCATTAATAGCTGCTTTTAGGAAAAATAGTGGTAAGATCAAAGAGTGGATGCAGCTCTTACATAGTTGGTGTTAAATGTAAACTGATTTGAAATACACAATTTTATTAGACAATGATCTCTTCCCTTAGTTGTCAACTGAAATTCAGCCTATTACGGTTTGGGGAAGATGCTGTAGAATATGCTGAGTTGCACCATGAAAGCATGCGCATTGATAAACAACAATCTCGCATGTATCTATTTCTCTTCTAAAGGTCTTTGAAAACAGAGTAGCATAAATTTCACAAAGGTGTTTTTCATGCTGCAGAAGTACCTGTTGGCTCATTCAAAATAGCTAGTCCCGTCAATACAGTACTAGAGGATGGAAATGTGCTAAGCGTAGGAGACACAGTTTGCAGGTACTGGCCTCTGACAGCAGGGAGCCCTCCCAGGGAGCCCAGAAGCCGAGAGATGGAGTGCGGTGCATATCCTCAGCAACCTTCCCCTGCACCTGTTTGAAACAAAAGATGAAGTTGCAAGTCCGGCCTCTGGTGTTATGGCTGGCTTTTGAAACAAGGGCTGTTTTGTACTGTATGTCATTTGTAACCTGTATATGATGTGGTGTATTTAAATTTTATATTCAGTCAGAGATGAGTTTTCTGAAAACAAACTGATCGAGTATTTACTCCTTTTTTTTATTTGTGTGTTTTCTTCCAAAGTGACTGTGAACCACACAGAGCAAAATCTGACAGTGTCCCAGATTCCTTATCCGGAAACATGGTATGTGTTTTATGTAGACAAGTTTACCTGCGAGGAGAATTATTCAGAATCCGAGGATATTCAGTTTGAAATGGTCTTACTAAACCCAGATGCAGAAGGGAATCCATTAGATCACTTTAGCGCAGGGGAATCTGGTAAGATTTTTTTTTCTTAAAATTAGATTTGTAAGTTAAGGATCTGATCACCCAAACAAATCGGTACTTACTATGCTTGGAACAGTGTGGTACTGGGGAATGGAGACCAGAGTCTCTTATATCACAGATTCTACTTTCTCTCAGGGAGTAAACTTGAATTCATTTTCTGTCATTACAGAAAAACCGTTCCCTTTCTCTAGACTGACTTTCCAAAACTTGCCTAACTCGAAGCGTAGATGCACAAGGAAAGATAGTGTTGACGTCTTTGCTAATAGGTGTTTTTCCCCTGTTGAAATTGTAAGCTTCCGCTTGCATGTGAATTTAATCCCTGATTTTAATGAATTTGCTTATTTAATTCATGAAATTCCTTAGCTGTGTAAAATTTGATTCTGTGCAACACGAGTACATGCACGATACAACATTTTGCTGATACAATTTCAGCTCAATGTTTAGGTCTTTCTAAGTATCTTAGTCACGGGCCACAGATCAGATGAGGTGTTTGTCAGTCCTGATTTTATTTTATATAAGAAATGCGATTTTAAATCTTTAAGCCTGCCAAGAAAAGCTCCTTAGAAGTGACTCAAGACAGCAGCTGAAGAAATGCCTACATAAAATTGTATGCTTTGGACAATCCAAACCAAGATAATGTATGCTTCATTGCAGTGCTTAGCCTCACTGCTCTGGGAGACCTCCTCATCGTGTCACTAACCGAGGCGTGTTGCAAGGGAAAAGCCCAACAGGCTTCGTCTGCCTTCATATACAGATTTAACCTACATACCCAGAATGAGCCTAATTGCTGTCCTAAGAATCGTGTGCCCTGCTGTCATGTTTGGTCTCAGGGGGATACAGAGGGAACAGCAGCAGCTCCCCTGCTGAAGGGAACAGAATATTCATGGAAACATTTAGGAGAATCTCTAAGAAAGTAGCACTGTTAATCATCCATTTTTCAAGGCTTGTAAGTTGACCTATCTGTCTCTTTAACTTCTTAACTGTGCTGCAAACTTAGGTGGCAGTTATTATTTGGTGAATTTTGTATCCAGAAGTGATTTCTACGTTAATTTACTTATTCTCAAAAAGCAGTAGTGGCATTCTTTTGCTAAATCAAGGGGCAAAGCACCTAGAAGATATCAGGTGGCCCTTAAAAGTAGTGTACAGACCTTCTACAGAGGCATTTAAGCTCTATAGTAATTTTGTAGGAATACTTTGGGCACTTGGAAGCAGAACTCTGAATAGCTCGTATGCTGAGCAAGGAGGTGTATAAACGTGTTGCATGAACGTATTTAAATCTAGCAAATAGGTAACAGGATGAGCTTTACACGCCATGTCTTCCGCGGTTGCAGAGGAATGCCTCTGTTCATTCAGAGTTAAAATCTGCAACACTGCAACTGAAGTTATATGCCTGTGTCTACTTTCAAACAACCGAGCAGGATTTCTTTTCTCTCTCCTTTTTTTTTTTTTTTAAATGCATCTTTGGGGAATAATTTTTGTCCTTTTTCCATAGGGATGTGCAGCATAGAACAGTAGGGCATCAAAGAAAAGATCCAGCTTCATTTCTTGGTTCTTTCACTTGGGCGACTGTGAACTGCGTAGTTCCAGATGGTTCCAGTTAGGTCACCCTTCGCTGTAGTTACTGAGGTTGTGCTCTGACACAGGAGATGTCAAAATTAAATGGGCTGTAAGGAAAGAGTAGGAAAGAACTTGAGACTGTAACCTTGTGATTAAGATGTTTGCCTTGAGAGAGGAGGAGACCTGGCTTCTGATCCCTAGCAAGTGATCTTTTATTATTTTCTATGGTAGGTAAGCAGAAAGATAAAGAGTGAAAGAAGGAATAAGACATTTGATCTAGAATGCATGTTTTTGTCAGTCATAAATCATGTTTCCTATAGGTATACAGGAGAAGCAGTGACCCTGAAATTTTTGTTATATGAGTCTTTATTACCTTATGCTCTTTTTCTCCCATTTCACTGTATATATGTCCAAGCTGACTAAGTTTAGCCATAGAAGTTAAAGTACTAGCACCTATTCAGAACTCATCCACTTCTAATGTTTTTCTACTTGGGTATAGAAATGTGTATAATTGTTCTGTTTCTGATCTCTGGGTGGAGCTGGTTGAAGTTTTTAGCAGAATTGTTTTGCTGGAGGAAAAATGTTCAGAATCTGATTCTGTGGGCACCACTTGATTTCAAGGAAGGTTGGAGAAGAGAAAGAGAAGTTTTCTGTGAGAAATTTCTGTTTACCCATTTTTGCTTATAGCTCACTGGCTCTGACCGTTTGTGAGCTCATATGATGGGTTCCAAAGCTTCCAGACAATAGAAAGTATTTCCAGGATCCAGGTCTTCAGAGAAGCATTTTACCAGACTACTGCCAGACTTAACATTAGAGGACTTCTGTTTTGTAAATAGTATCAAAAACTTAGGGCGCTTTTTCAGATTGGTGGGGGAAAAAAAAAAAAGTCTACAAACTCACTATTGTTCTCTGTGATATCTTTCATGGAAACATTTATCTAAAAGTTTTCTGTCTTGGTCAACTGTGCCTCTTGTACCAAGTACTTTATGTGGAGGAACAGTGACACCCTGTGGTTAAATAGATAGAACAGAAGTCTGTTCTGGGTTTCTCTGTTCTCAGATTGTGCCTTTAAAAATTGAAGCAAAAAAAAAGAAGGTCTAAAAATGAGTCCTTTAATAAATGTTTCTGACTGATCAAATGGGCTGCAATTATTTTCTGCTTATGAAGAAACAGTATGCCACTTCATACTATTTCAGTAATTGCTACAAAGCCATTTGTATTTGAACAGAATCTCTCCTACATTCAGAAAAGGTATCGTTGAACAAAAAAATACTTTGTCAGATCAAAGAACAGTCAGCTCTCTGAAAAAGATTTAGTGACTTTCTTGGACAAAAGAGTCTAGGATTTACTCATTTTATCTGTACTGTAAGTTTTGGGTGACAGTTACTAAGTATTTCCCAGTGATTATATAAAAAGCCATATTTTATTGTAGTTATTTACTGCTGGTAACAATGTTTCTTTATAAAAGCTAAGGTGTATTTCTTTTTTTTCACAGGATTACATGAATTCTTTTTCCTGCTTGTCCTAGCATACTTCGTAACTGCTTGCATATATGCACAGTCCCTGTGGCAAACAATTAAGAAGCGTGGACCTATGCATACTGTATTAAAGGTGTTGACAATTGCGTTACTGTTGCAGGCTGGTTCAGCTTTTGCCAACTACCTGCATTTCTCAAGGTATCTTTGCTTATTTTTGCTTTCAGTCTTAAGACTTGAAGAGCATTGTGTTGTAAAGATCGGTACCTGATCTTTTCTGTGGTGATTGTGACAAAACACAGGACTGACTTTTTGGAACTAAATCGTTGCCTAAATGTACTTTTAAGAGAGAACATGCATTTAAGACTCACTCACTTAAAAATATAATCTTTTATTTATTTATCAGTTATTCTAAGGATGGAATAGGAGCACCTTTTATGGGAAGCCTGGCAGAATGTGAGTATTCTTGTCTATTGTTTGTTACATATCCCTACACATTAATCTGCATAATACATTAGCAAATGCTGTTGTTGGAGTGTTATGGTCTTGGACCGTATCACTGGATTTTTAATATAAAATACTAAAAGGTGCTCTTCTGAAAAACAGGTTTTATTCTGGATGTTTACAATAACTGTATTCAAGGTTATACAATTGTGGTATTATTTAGGATTTTTTTAAAGGATTTTCTTGTCTGAAGATTGCATCCTATAAACACTTAAATACATGCCTATCACTTGACTAAATTTTTCAATACATTGAAGGGTTTTGCAGAGTTTTCATGATCTAGAGTAGCGAAGCTTTTTAGGAAATTTAATCACATCTTACTGACTGTGTCATTTCACTAGCGAATTTAATATTTATTATAACAAAAAAGTTTTATAGCAGAAGTGATGCGATTAGAGTGATGCAAAAAAAATGCTTATGTAAAGCATTGATGTTAACAAAGCATTTTTCTCCATTCTGTATAGATACTCTTGAGTTCTTACTAGAACTAAATTCCTATAACATCCCTTCCCCAAAATGCACTGATTTATTCCTGCTGGATTCTTCAGGGTTAAAGATTGCTGTTGGGGTTTTTTTTTTCTGTAGTTTCACATTTGAAGCAATGGGGGTTCTTTCTAAGCAAATACATTGCCTTTTGATTAACTTGAAGCACCCCAAAAAAGTCATACTGTCGTAGTGAGATAGAATTGGAGAGTAACAGCCTATACGGAAAAATACTTCCCTTCCTAGAGTTCGTTTAGAAGCTTGCAGTTGGAATTAACAGCCTCTGGATGGCACTTGGCACCACAGTAATTGCCTCTTACTTGTTTTAACCATTTGAGTTAGCAGCTCCTTGCAGCCTCTTCAGAAACTGTGTTATTAAACTTTCCCTGTCGTCTCCTGAAATGAAATCAGACAGAGAACATGGAGGTAGTCGTAACTCCTCCCCAGTGAGAAACCCAGTGTTAACTACCCAGCCAGAACTTCGAAGAAAATAGCTGCTTGTTACGTTTTCTGTGGAAGCATTGTAGTGACGAGCCCACTTTTATTTGCTTAAAGCAAACGTTACTAAGAATAAAATAATATTTTTTTAATTAATAGCTGCAATTAAGAAATTCAGTGGAGAGTTTTTGTTTCCTCCTGTCCCAAAACAGTAGAAGGGCAGAAGTAATAGAAATGTGGAACACTTCACTGTCAATTTCAATTTTGAAGAATGGCTCATAGCAACTAGTATCGTTTGAAGATGGAAGATGCTACCATTTTTCCTATATCAGAGCAGAAACCTAAGTTAAAAGTAAATGGTAAAATTTGCATTGACTGCAATGGGGCCAGAATTTCTTTCTAGAAACCTGTTCAGATACTGTCCCAAGCAATTATTCTTTTCCTACCATCATTTAGTCTTTACCATGGATAAAGACCTGACCCTTAGTCTAATGTATTGCCAAAGTTAATCACATAAATCACACAAATAATGCTGGCACTCAAAAGCATCACAAATAGTGTTCTTTTAACTTTTGATAAGATCAAAATGTGAAAAGTCAAATAATATTATCATGCCTGTTGAACAGCCAAAAAAGATGAATTGTGATGAAATGAGACAAATATGTTATCAACTCGGTAGCATGTGACACTGGGTATCATGGGATTATTGTAATTTTAGAAATTTCTCTCAACCTTCTTATATTCTGGCACAGTGTATAAGATGTCAAAGATTAAAGCCAGCACTGAATTTTTGTCTGATAGCATTTTGTCTGGGAATCCTCTTGAATTGTTGGCACACTGAAGCACGACAATATCTATATCCAAAATGTGATTGAGAGATGATGTCTGGCTATAACTTACAGGGCAAGTTATGTTAAGGAGTGACAGAAAATAAAATGCTCTCTAGAACATCCAGATTTGTTCAGTCATTTCTCTAGCTTGAATTTGTGACACTGGTTTGGCATGCCTTCAGTTCACTTAGCAATTTTTTTCTATCAAGTATTATGTCTCCATAGCTAACATTGCAAAATAATTCCAAGATCATTTTTCCCAAAATCGGTGTCTGAATACATTAAGAGGCATTTAAGCACATGAACTGTGAGAATGCCAAATATGTCCCAGGAATAATATGTTGAAGTCTGTTTTATATCCATATTTTTGCTAGTAATGCTGGGTGTCAGGGAAATACTATAGCTGATCTTCATATGACATGCTTTCCTTGTGTGCATATTAAGCTCTGTACAATGACAACATTTTCTATGCCAATATTCTTAGTAAATGTGGAATTATGTGTATCTTTTATTATACAGTCCAGTTGTATAAATACAGAAGTTTGCTCTTGTGACATAGAAATATTTTTCTTGTACCTGGTAGCGTAAGTGAAAATTAAAAATAAGAAACAAATTTATGTGAACTAAAATATTAATCAAGTGAAAAAGAAAGCTTTGTTGTGTGTAGTGCCCAATCTCTAGTTTCTGAACCAAATTTTCAATCTAAGAACTGTTTTTTCTTGTACATCTCTGCTATGCCAGTACAATGAGCCAGTTTACTCTCAAGTCTAAAAACCAACTTAAAAATTGTTCAGTAAGTTTCAGTCAAAAACTTACCAGGTCAAAAGCTAACAATCACCCAGAAAGAATTCTTCAGCTCTTTCTACTATCAGTAGTACTTCAACACGGCTAACAAGTAAAGGCTTTAATATAGTCTAGCTTGAAGTGTTCCTTATTCAGATACAGCTTCAAACACAGGTTTGAGACGCTGATTAAGAATGTAACTTTATGGAATATGTGTTAATTGTTTCCAAACAGAGCGAAAAAATGGACATAGCAAAATGAGGCAAAGGTAATTTGCATTTAATAAAATGAAATACAGGCAAGTTGTTACTCCAAATGAAGTTTGTGTTAGGGTTATTCATTATGTTTTCCCCTTTAAGTATCTGAGAGTGAAACTTGTCCTAAATACTTGTGTTTTCTGTTGCAAGGTACTGCATCCCTAAGACAAAGTGCCATTAATTTAAAGTACAATGCAACTGTCTGATTTTTGAACAAAAGTTTTTCAGAGCAAAGAACAAAGTTCATTTCATCATGTTTCATGTTTGCAGTGTGATTAACATATATGTGATTTTAATTCTTTAGCATTTATAAGTCTCTCTTTATGCAGGTGGACTCCCTAAGCCCAGACTACTTTGACACAAGAGTGGGATTTGGAAGGATGTGGCACTGTGCCTGTGTTGTTGCAGAACTGCAGCATGACTAGGGGGAAGCTGATAGGGATCTGTTTGGTCACTGGAAACTGCTCAAAATAGCCACATTTTGTGGCAAAGCAACCTCAGCTAGTCAAACTATCATCAAAGTTATGACTAACATGATACAGGGGCATAAATGTCTGTTCTTGATTTGTGGGTATATGGAACATTTATCTTTGCTTTAGAAAAAACTTTATTTTTGTTGTGACTGTATTTATTTTTCTTCTGTTTTCAATAGTGTGTGACATAGTCTCACAGATTCAAATGCTGTATTTATTGTTGAGTCTGTGTATGGGTTGGACAATAGGCAGAATGAAGAAATCTCACGGCAGACCTCTTCAGTGGGATTCCACTCCAACATCTACTGGCATTGCTGTAGTAGTTGTTGTTACACAGGTTTGTATTTTGTATTCATTCTTATACTGAAATATAGAGCTGCTATTAAGTATGACAGAACTGTGAACAAACTAATTTCAATATTATATGAGGGAGGGAGTATCAAGACTGGAAAAAAACCCCACAGCATAATGTGCACCCAGTATGTCTAATAGGTAACAACACCTTCTCTTTATTTTAACAATTTAAGGTGTAGCTCCACAGTATGTTTTTGTTTAGCAGTAAAACCACTTAAGAAGTTCCCACAGTTTTCCAAACTCCTGGTTGTGCCAATTGTTCGTAGCATTATGCTGTAAAGCAGATCAGTGGAATGATCTAGACTGGGATGAGAGGGAGAGAGAGATTTCAGCACAATCATTTTACTGATCGGATTTATAATGTGGTCCTGTAAATAGTTGTAATCAGTAGAACTGAAGGGTTGTGAACTACCTTGTGGGAGGTGACAACAAGCAGCATGAGAGGAAGGACAAGAAAAGCTGCTGTGAGAAGTTCTTTCTGTCACCAAAAAAAAATTGAAATCCTCAGTGTCCTCCTCTTAGAACCACTCAAGTAGGATGTCTAATGGTCTTTCCAGTAAGTATGAGGGAACTCTTGAGAGGTTCATGTGCAGGATTGGTCTTGCAAATATACAAATGGTCTGACACATAATTTCATTCAAATATTTCCCATTAGTATAAATTAGAAAGTCAAGTAAACCAGTAACTTAAAAGTAAATTGTAATGGAGATCATGCAACCCTGGTGGTGCCTTTTGTAAACAAATGTTTTTCAATCACAGCATAAAGAGAAGAGAATCTGAAAGCCATTGAGAAAGAGAACAGTAGGGAGAAGCTTGAGACAGTAATGAGAAAGAGATTATATGGAAGATTTTGTGCCATTTGAGTCGTATCTGTAATTAGTGCTGCTTCCAAACTAAACAAGTCGACTGCTAAAACATTAAGAGTAGCTGGGAGCTGGCATTTCTTGCTAATTAAGAATGTAAACCAAAGGCTATTAAGGTCAATGGGACTGTTGAAATTTAAAGATAGGTTCATTCCACTTTACTTGGACACCTGTCTAGCACCAGAAAATTTACATGCTCGTAGTAAAGAAGACTTCTGAAGTATATGGTTTTATTCGTGCCTCTCCACTTGTACATACATATGGGTGTGTTAGTATTCTGTCACTTGAGACTGGAAAGTTTTTTGTTATTGTTTCCTTTTTATTATACATAGAAAGGACACTCAGTATCATCAGCTTGGCCTTTTTTTGGTTGTTACTTGTGGTAAAAGTCGAGGCAGGTGTCATACATGCATGTGGCTTCCCCCAGTACTGGGCTATTACATATTTGTGTCAGCTCTTTGAGCACCACTGGAGCATTGGCACGAAGTTGGCTAGCTTAATTTTCTCCACAAAGGCAGAGCTCTACCACATCTCTCCTCCTGGTACCATTGGGAGTGGTAGGTTTGCCAGGAGTCTGGTAGGAATGGAATATGGGTATCAGAGTATGTCATTGCCTGGGTGGTTTTGCACCCCCATCTCAGCGTCTACTGTCTCCAGCAAAAGTTTCCTGACACCAAGAGTATTCTTGCCCCTTCTGGAGAGTATGTTTCCATCTCATGGTTTAGTGCATGACAAAATACACTTTCTACCAGATTTCTTCTCCTTAATACTGAACGTGGCTGTATTGAGCTCAGGGGAGCGGGATCCAGACCACATCATCTCTGTCAGAGGTGGTGAGCTCAAGACTTCAGTCTCTGGATGAGTCTGTTTTTCACTGGTCTGTCTAGATTGACATGGATGTTGGACCTGCTGTAACAGGGCAGTCAATGAGCACTTTCAATGATTAAAAACCTAGAAAAACCTCCTTTCTGTCCTACTCTTTCACAGAGATTCTTATGGGAGAGCCAGCTTCCTCCCTTGCCAGAAGTTGGTTGGACTTCTGTGGATAATCAGAGATGTTCTGAGGACTTGCTGCGGAGGATGCTGGAAAACACATTCGTTACCCTAACGCAACAGATAGAGATTGAACCGTGTTAGTTTTATTGAATTGCTACACTGCCTGTCCTCACCTCATTTTCAGGGAAGTCAGGCTAGTGGGCAGCCTGGGAAAACATGTTATTCTTCGACTAAACTGCAGTTTTGACTGGCAAACTATCTGACCCTGTTTGCCTGCTACTTGTTCAAATTAGCAAATTTTCAGGTTTGTTTTTTTTTTTCCCTCTTTGTACTCATGCTATGGATTCTTTCTTTTTTGTTCTTTCAGAAACACCAGCAATTTTCCGGGCTGTGTTTACAAGTTGCCATCAGCGTAGGGTGGACACAGCCTCCTAGTCAGCAAATCTCTTGTGGTCTGTGCGGCTGCGAAGAGGTAGCATCTCAAAGGAGGGACAAGTCTGCCATTCAGCATCTCCCTTTGCCTTAACTTGTTCTTTATTTCAGCCTCAGAACAAAAGATTCCCAGGCTGCTCTGTATTTATTAAAGATTCCACTCTCTGCTGCTGAGACACAAATCTTGCTTAAAACTTTATTGATGGCAGGCCTTTCCCATCACATAGACCTGAGCAGTTTCAGCTTTCAGGGCTGATCGAAATGGAGGCAGTAGTTCTAGAAAGATAGCTGATCACTTTGAACCTGACCAAAATGACATAGAATCTTACTGCATTAGATGTCACACTTCACAGGGGTTCTTAGGTACACCCTAAAGCTATGCTCAGAATGAGCTCTGCCTCCGACCTTAGATCTAAACCATTGTTACTGTACTGGCATTGCATGACATCAAATACCCAAGTACTAGATACAGTTAGAAGTAGCTAGTTAATCCACTTTGACTTGCTGGTACTTTTAGTTTCCCGTTTGCTTCCCCCTTCCCCTTGTCTCTCAGAGATGATCTTTCCTATGAGAACCTGCCTTTGCTAGAAATTGACATGTTATCTTGGCTTGCCATGAAGTCAGTGTTGGCATAGCAAAGGGGAGGAGGGGTTCTACCATACTTGTTTCCTCATGACAAAAAAGAAGAGTGTCTGGTTCTTCATTGTATGGATGTGGAGGTTTAACTTGTGTATCTGGATCATCAGGCTGATGTCCGTGGCAAACATTCTTCTGGCGTTTGAAGACGAAGACCAGTACTGGACAGTGGTTCATGTCCACTGTGAACCAAGATAGATCAGAAGTACGTGCAGGTGAAGTCAGGCATTTTGAACAGTGTATTATGTGAACAAGGAGGTGGTCATTCTCCTTTGTGAAGAAGCAGTTGTGGCTTTAATGTTGGACGTAGCTAGTGGGAGTCAGCTGTTCAGCTGCCTAGCTCATCGGGTTCTTTTGTCTGCAGCCTAAGCAGAGTTTTTCTGCTAGATACAAATTAGGATCCGCCCCTCTCCGATATCTTCTCAGAGCTCAAACAGTTCTGCACGCTGCCAACAAAAAAATGTCTCTGGTATCCACTTTAGCAGGTTGGTGTCTGGGTGTTTTTTCAGCTTGTTCCTGGTATTGCAGCTAAGCGAGCTGATATATCTCTTTCTGTGGTCAAGGTAAGGGACTTCACGGCTGATTTACCTTAATTTCTTAGGCATAGCTAACCAAAAAGATTTTGACTTCAAGATTATGTGCTCTATGAAAGATCGTCCTTCATTGAGAACAGATTGCCTAATCCGTTGTAACCTAGAAACACTTGGTAGCACAGATTTCTCTTTTTTAGCATCCTGCTTTTTTCCTCTGGTGAGCAAGAACAGTCCCAGCTCTTAGTAAGAGCAATGACACATATTCACCTTGTCGGAGTTTCCAGTGTGTTGCACTGACGGTTCAGCCTCTGCCTCTAATGCCTCTGCCTTCTGCTCATTTTGGAATAATCTAATGAAACTGAAGGAAGCTGGACTTCTGTGATCTTACATTGCTGTCACTACACGCAGTCTTGGATCAACTGATTCCTGTGTTGTTTACACAGTTTATGCTCTTTACCCTGCTGTCAGACACAATTTTCTCATGAGAATTTGAACTTTATTCTCACGATTCCTTCAGCTCTTTGTCATCTTCTCATGAAAGTGGCTTCCTTCATTGCTGTTACTATTGGTGTAGGTTAAGGAAAACTCAAACCCTCATGAGCTCTGTTCTTTATCCCTAGGATCTGCCTGAAGTTTCTTCTTAAAGCAGTATCACAGTTCCATCTCCATCAGCGTGTATTTCTTCCCCCCAGATGCATGCATTCGTCAGGAAGAGTCTATCCATAGGTGGAGATTTTTTAGATTTTCTAAGGCAGTGTATGTCTGGTCCAGGGAAGTTAAAAACTTTGGCTATTCCCAAGTGTAAATGTCAAAAAGGGAAATGCTCTGTACAAGATTGCAATGACTTTGTAACTGGTAGAACCCTTATTGCCTGGGCATGTTCTACCTGGACTGAAATAACTTCTGTGACAGGAATTCATCAGTTTCATGACAAAACTAGTGCTGTAGGTGCAACTTTACCGAACACTGTCTTATTTCAGTCTTACTCCTTGCTAGAATTCTCAGTCAAGTAATTTGATCATTTGAAGATATTTGCTTGGAGTTACCCAGAAATGGAGTGTTAAGGTGGGAACATTTGAAGCATGTTGGTCAGATTGTTGACTGGTAATCAGTGATGTTCAAGTCGTACATGCTTCACATCTGTCCTCCCGTCCTTCCATTTTTTATCCAGGTAGTTGAGGAGTGACTGAAATGACAGCAGTCATGCTTGCTGTGTCATGGCCTGGGTAAGGGAGGGGAAAAGTGTGAGAGTACTCTTTAAGGATATTCTAAGCAAAAATTATCTTGTCTCGACTCATAAGACTCAAGGACAGTCACCTTTGGAAGGCACAGGTGGATTACACATTTAAAAAAAAAATCAGTAACCTCTTTGTCTTTATGTAGTTAATATAGTGAGAGAGCCTTTGAATGTGTTCAGAAAGGAACCTGACTAATTTAGATTTCTAAATTGAGGCATACAGTGTCTGCTTCTGAAGGCCTTCAGAGGTACCTCATTCATATAAATCAAATTTGCCTACCCTTTCTTTGGAAAGCCTGCTTCATTAGACACCTGAAACCTAAGTGCAAGTTAGATGTGTGCAGTAGGTGGACTGGATTCCAGTGTATATTCAAGTCTTAAAATGACATTCAGCTGCTACATGATGCTGGCAGAGTCTAAACTTTATGGGTATTCTGATTTATAATGTTAACATTCCCAAAGCCGTAAAAAGGTATTCTTCAGCAAGACACAATTTTTATGCAACAAGTAGGTGCCTGTCTTCTACCCAACTAAGATACAGAAACTAGGCACTTCTTTTCTTAGTCTGGTTTTCCTTACAGAATCTGTCAATATTCTTCCTCACAGTGCCCCTGCAAAATTGGATTCTGCAGCACACTGATGCAGTGCTGAGAGTTAAGGAGGACTGCTATCTTTTGTGTAGTTATCTGTTGGCTAGAGCATTTGTCCAGGTGTTGGAACGGTGTTTGGAACCCGTGACGCTCCCTTTCCTAGACCCCAGGAGGTTTCCGAGCTGGTTGTTGGCAGTCAGGCTCGCTCACAGTTTCTGACCTAGCTGATGTTGGATTCTTTGCTCCACGATGGCACAGCTTCAACAGGAGGGGTGGAGAGTGGCCCACCCAAGAGCAGCCCATAGCCTGGCAGTTGGGGCACTCTCCAAGGAGGTGGGAGATGTGAGCTGGATATCCTTTAGGCAAAGGAGGGAATTGTGGGAGATCCAGGTTCAGCCTGGGTGAATGCTTGAGCCTTTAGGCTATTGTATAAAAGGGGCAGCAGCACCACCCTCCTACTTCCCCATCTTTGAAAAGAAAAGTGAGTCCTGTTAGGATTTTGAAAGAAAAGGCGTAGTCGCCTGCCTTTGAAACTAGCTTTACAGGTTGTGGATCCCAAGTGGAAGGAGACACCTCCCTGTAGCTCTGTGGAATCATTTCAGTGGGCTTCCTGCTGAGTAGGCCGACTGTTTAACTAGGTGATTATTTTGGATCTTATGCTAAGGTGCCACATTCCTTCTATCCAAATTAGAGGAAACTTTAACTCATCAAACTTTCTAAAAGTTATGGAATGCAAGAAGTGAGACTCTGTTCCTGCCAGTTTTACATGAAATAATAGGTAATGCCAAAAAGCAGTTCAGGTTAGGGGTTTTTTTGTGTATCATGGCGGTCTCCAACAAGCAGAGCATGACCAGTTGTGCAGATAATTTAATCTGTGATGGGAAGATTAGCTGAGGTTTAGTGTAACCTTGTTTATTCTAAGTGTACTTTGCTGTTGTTGTTCCTTTCCAGAGCTTTCTATTAATTTGGGAGCAGTTTGAAGATACCACTCACCACAGCTACCATTCACACCATGGCTTAGCAAGTGGACTGCTTATTGGCCTCAGAGTTTGCCTAGCTTTGTCGCTGGCTGCTGGTCTTTACCAGATCATCACAGTGGAGAGAAGCACGCTGAAAAGGGAGTTCTATATCACCTTTGCCAAAGTATGGGTTACACCAGGGAAACTGATCCCTCTTGTTCTAAATATAATTGTGGCATGCAATTGACTGAAGCACAAAACTCTTTTCCTCCATAAGAAAGCTAATGTTTAAGTGTTTGATTTGATTAAATCGCACCTTGTCATCATGCTCTGAGTAGTCATTTTAATTTGACAAGGAGTATAGAGCTTTTTTTGAACAGAAATCCCACCTTTCATTGTGTGGTTTTCGTTCTGCTGATTGAAAGTTAAACAATGGGTTCATAAAATAGACAGAAATGTAAATGCAGTTCCTCTAACTGTCATCTCTTTCTTCTGAACTGGCATGTAGTCATTTTATAACTTATGTTCTCTTTCAGGCCTGCATTCTCTGGTTTTTGTGCCACCCATGTCTTGCAACCATTTCTGTAATATTCAGAGAATATCAAAGAGAAAAGGTATGTACAGGCAAGATAAAAGGAATGGAATTTGAATAGTAGTTGTTCTTAATGTTCAGTGTTTGTTAGCAAACTCATGCTCTTAGGCTGTTAATCTTGTGACCCCAAAGCAACTTGAAAAGTCTTAGTCACACAGCTCTCACTGATGCTGATGTGAGTCATATTTTACAAAGGCATACAGGGTTTGAATCATCTAAGGGTAATCATTCCTAGGTTAAGGGCGGGGGGTGGGGGGGGCGATTGTTCAGTCAAAGGAAAATGTGGAGGGGGGGTTTTGTTTTATTGTTTGCTTGTTTGGTTTTTAATTAAAAACACCTTGGGGATTCTTTTAACAAAGCTGGTAGAAAGATAAATCAGTGGATTTTTTGTTGTTGTTGTTTGCTTTTCAGTCTTCATCCTTTAAAAGCTTTATGTGGCTAAATAGGTCAGGGAACCTGTAGCTGAACTGTATTCTTTAGATTAAGAAATCTGTCCAAATATGTAGCTTGGTTTGTAAATACTAAACAGTTAAAAACAAAGGTGGGCTCACTGGGTTTCTCGGTTGCTTAAACTTACTGGGAACTAGAGAGGTAGTGTGTGGAGCCTGCCATGTTCAGATAAAGTGCACTGCTATTCTCAGGTGATTGACTGCCTCATTCCAGGGTAGAGTTTGCTTCTTTTCTTTATGGTTATAACCATCTGTGTATTTTCGGAAATTGAGCTTTTATTTGTGTAGAGGATATGCAAGGGAACAAAAACAGTTCCACCAAAAATACATAGTAAATGAAATAAGATGTATGATTTTTAAAAAAAAAATCAAGGGAGGAAAAAGCCTTCTCTAGAGCTACTAATGAAGAGACTTTTTGTTTCTGCTTGGTGAAAACATCGTCAAGGGGACAATCTTTAGAGGTAACACCAGTAAAGGAAATTTTTGCCATATTTTGAGATTTTTAATCTTACTGAAGGGAGGTTACAGTTGCTCTGCTCTTGCGTTTAGGCAAGTTTAACCATTGTGTGCAGCTGCAGTTCCTACATTACGTTAATTTAGCTGTGTTTGCTTCTTTAAATGCACTTCAATATAATAAATGCATGATCAATAAATACCATATTTGTTTAAGAAAAAACATGTATTTTGGAAGACTCTCTTGTACATAAATTTAGACTTCTGCTTTCTCAGAAGCGGTAGTTACCTTTATGCATTTGATAAATGCTGCCTTACACATCTTTTACAGATGAAGAGACTTGCACTGAAAAGAGGTCTGGCTAAGTGAGGCTGATAAATCACTATCCTCACAGCTCCAGGACTGTGCCAGTGCAAAGTGTTTTCGGGGGTTTTTTTCCCACCGCTGTTTGTTGTAAGAATAGAATATCTAAACATCGCCTCTGCTTGTGAAACTGCATGGGTGGTGAATTGCAAGTCTGAAATTCCCCAGAACACAGACCGCCAGAAGGGTTATGTGACTTGCCCAGGGCTATTTACTGATTTAAAAACACCCAGGTGTGAGAGTTTGAATCCTGGACTTGAGATTCATGTTCAAATCTTTTGTAACTGCAGCAGTATTAAAAGGTCTAAAGTTAAACCTCAAGTGCTTACACAGTATGCTGATAGAGATTTATTTTGGGTGGTTTAGTGTTGGGGTTTTTTTCACTTACTTTTTGCTTTTCTCTCTTTTTTTGTCTCTAGATTATTACCATAGGTGTTATCCTCTGTCAGTGCATCTCCATGGTTATCCTCTACAGACTTTTTCTATCTCATAGTCTATATTGGGAAGTATCTTCACTGTCATCAGTGACATTGCCACTAACAGTATCCTCTGGACATAAAAATCGACATCACTTCTGAGATGTTTAGGAAGAATACATTACGTAATAAATGTGCAATAATGACCTAAATATGCAGGTATTTTTGTCACAGGTGTGTGATACATTGGTTTCACTGGAAAACTGAGTGATTAGTATTAGAGCACTTCACAGACCTTTGGTCTGACAAGGTCCCTAGATTAATCCATTGAAAGTATTGTGGGGTGGGAAAAATCCATAATTTGAATAATTTTATAAACATTGTTTACGTGTAGCATGTGGTGCTGAGCTGTATCACAGTAAAGTACAATGAATCTTTTCTCTCCCATTCACAGCCACAAAAAAAAAGTCCTTGCTTTCTATCAATACTAAGTTTGAAGGTCTTGTAAAATGCAGTTCTTAAAACATCTACAAGCTCGAACAAGTCTGAAATAGGCCAGTTGTGAAATTGGTGTGATGCGTAACGATGAGTACAAGTTCTTTTATTTTCATACTTTAGAGAAAATGCATTTTATGTACAAGTATAAAAGAATAGAAAACAAAAGAGGGAGAGTCCTCTAGAAAACATATGTAAAATGTTCACAACCGACTGTGAGAAACTTTCCTTTGTTGTTGGTGTAAAAGAAAATCCTTTTTTGCAACTAGTGTTCATACTGGTTAAAATTTTAATGGGAATGAAAATAGAGTTTATATTTTCCTTTTTTTTTTTTTTAAATAAATGTAACTAAAAATTTCATCCGGTAATGAAGGTCTAAACAGTATTTGATGCATAGAAGACATAGCAACATAAAGGTAATTAAAACGGCAGGCTCGTATCCTTTAAAGAAAAAAAAAAAGGGCAAAGAAAATGGAATGGGTGATGTGGTACTGGAATTTTAATCCTGATATAATTCATTTCTGTTACATTGAGGATTCAATCATAATTAAGCCATATACACAGATTAAATTAACAGAAGCATTTCAAATAAATGTTGGTTTCAGTCATCAACTACCCATGAATTCCTGCCCAAGGATACTTAATCAGGATTAAATTTTCTATGAATAATTGAAAAACAAAATACTCACTGGATTTGTTATAATCCGTGTTGGCACTGGGTTCTAAGTAGTTGCCATCTTCCATCCATTGTAATAAAGCCATACTACTTTGTGATGCCCTAGCATTCAGAAAGCCAGTGTAAATATATACTTTATTGAAGTGCCTATTTATTGAGTGTGATTAAATCATGCTGACATTTTTTTTTCCTTCATAGTAAGAACATACCTATTGCCATTGTGACTGAAATCTTTCCTCTTGGGTTTAGATTAGGAATTGTCAATTTTTAGACTTCTTTTCATACTTGTGTGTTTCTTCACAACGTGGATTTTATTTTCTAGTAAACGAATGCTTGTTTCTTCTTAACAGCGTGCATTTAATTGTGTCTTTATGAAAATGTGAAGGCACTGGGGTTCTAGCTTTAAAATAGCCCTAACTTTTCCATTCACGTTTGCCTCAGTTGTGAGCATAGTTGCAACGTAAGTCTATTCCGTTTTAGTTTCGAGGCAAAACTAGGCATTTGCCTTTGACTAAGGCAAAATGGCAACATGACAGTGTTGCTCATTAAATCATCTCCTTTCTTATTGTTTGTAATTCAGATCAAGAATGGCAGGTTGAGGCTGGAAAAGATGAGATATTATGATTTCACACAATCTTCAGAATGATTAAAAGATTAATTATTACATTCCTCTGATAACCACACAAAAATATTATTGGTTAAAACTTCAGTCTTTATTTCCCTGCTTATCTCTCTACTTTTCATCTTCTCAAGAAAAAAGCATCCTGTTTTTGATAAGTCTCCAGTAATGCAATAGAAGAGTTCTATCTGTCCTCATGTATAAGACATGAAATTCACGCATAAAATAGAATTTTCTGACGGACACAGGAACTACTTTACAGTTTATGATCCGTCACGATAAAAGTTCTAATCTGTGTGGAAAAATCTGTACGTGACTTTCAGAAGAGGCACTCTGTTTGTTTTGTTCTCCAGAAGTATTTTCTTACTACCTACAGTCCCTTTGACTTCAATATCTCAGTACTAAGGTAAATGGTATCTTAATTTCACCTTATAAATATACCCTACAACAATTCATAAAATGGATTAGTAGATAGTCTGAATGTAAATGTTAAGCATAAGATGTTGTCTCTTAATCTTTTCCAGATTGCCCCATAAGTCAACAGGTAACATTATCTTCTCTTAGTTTTCCATTGAATCCAGTGATTTGAAAATAAAATTTTGATTTTGCTGTTAATGTAACTCTAGCAATTATCACTTTCTCATGGTGAGCGGTACAAAGGACATGCATTTCTGCCCTGGTCTATTAGCATTCTTTCATAACAGAAGAGTGGTGATTGTTGGTTATTAAATCATTAATGCGTACTGGTAGCAGTAGGTCAGTATGACTGTAGTAGTATTCAAGACGTCAGTTAGTTTGGTGCAGGATGTCTCTGGGGGGAGTCTTCAAGTCTGACTACTTTACAAAGCTTAGTACTTAGCTGTACTCCGGCTTGAAGCTTACTGCCTCTGGATTGTGCCCAAAGAGTGGTTTGAGTATGTGAAAGCCAATCTCTTCGTCCTAACTTACATCTTCTGTGAGACCAGCTGACAAGACCTTGCTTTTTTCATGCTTACACAGTTACCCCTGTTATCAGTTGGGTTTCGTAACCTGATCTTGAAAGAATTGCTTCCAGCCTTCGTTCAGTTGTCTTTGATGGGTGCATCCTGACTGGAAAACCTTTCCTTTCTCTTTCTAAAACATGCTTTCCATCACAGAAAACAGAAAATGTTTTCTGTCGCAGACTGGCTCTTGCGTACAGCCGAGGCACTGGCGATGCACCCTGTGTGAGCTCTGCGTGAGGCGACAGAGGCGCTCCCACGGTGCATGGGGGCTGTGGGCTTGCGCCCGGGGAATCCCTGGGGACAGTTGCGGCAGTTCCGAGGGGCCGAAGCGTGTTCCCCCTGCCGTGTGAGCAGCGCTCGCTGTCGAGGTCGGATGGTGACGTCTCGGCCGTGAGTTTCTGTGCAATACGCGGTTCTGCTTTAAATAAAGTTGCGGTTATGGAGTGTGCTAATTCTGTTGCCCGCGCGTTTGGGTACTCGGAAGAGGCAAGTGTGTAATGACACGACTGCAGGGTGAAGTTGGTTGTGCTCTGAACAGATGCACCTCTCTGTGTGTAAGAGGGCATCTCCTTGCCAGCCGTCGCCTTTTCTGCTGGCACAGACGCCGGTGTGCGTCAGTTACAATTTACTGGTTGGAGGGGAGGATCCCGGTTCAAGAGAAATGAGGGTGAGCTCACCAGCTCGGTCTGCGAGACCCCCCACAGCCTGTGAGCGGGGATCGTCTTGCCTTGCTCTCGACCAGCGATGCGGCGGCTGGAACACAAGTCCCCTCTAAGCCATCCGCTCCCCTTCTGTGTAGAAAGTGTTTATTGTACGTTTATTCAAAGTGCTTCAGGTAGGAAAATGAATATTTACAATTAAATGTATGTAAATGGAAGTGGAAAGGCTTGATTGGAAAAATATCAAGTTTCTAATACATATTACTATACTAAGACCTCCCACGCAAGACAAACATTTGCAGTCAGATGTGATGAATATTCCGCTCTGGCTCCTGTGCCAGTGGAGACCCACGGAAGTATCGAAGTCTTGTAGTTTGCATCTCGATCCTCTGCAGAACTGGAAGAATATTTTATCTGAGCTGGCTCTAGTTTGTTCTGTGCAGTGTTATGCCTCTAGCTGATACTTTTTGGGGAATACAGTAAATGTTTACTGGGGTGGCCAAAGCTGATGTTACGCTGTACCTGTTAACCCTTTTGGTGTGACCATGCAGCACACAAAGGGCAGGCAAGCGTCAAACATCAGAAGAGAAAGTCTTGAGCTGTTTTTCAAAGGATCGCTCTGTTCTAAGCGCACCCATACACCTAGGCTGTGATTTTCCAGTGAACAGTAAGTTCCGATTCCAGTTTTTCTTAGTCCATTGTTTCCTGCGAATCTTCTTCCTGTCCCGCGAATTCCACCTGCCCCACCGCGCTCTGTCTCTGCCTCGCCCGCTCCTCTGCCGCTCTCCCCCACGTGTGATTTCGAGTGTAATGGGTGTCACTTCTCTCTCTATCTCTCCATCTGTTCCCACGATCAGTGCTCACAGTCCAGCCCCTACTTTGCATCTAGTACGCGTATGCTCTTTATCCTTGGTCTGGTTTGATTTCACGCTTTTCCTGTCTTTCCTTTGCCCTCTCTCCCCTGGCTGTGTCTCCCTGCCCAGCAGAGACCCGATGGTGGGGTTTGACATCGCGGCTAATTTGGGCTAGCTGTCAGCTGCCGAAAACAAGGGCATCCCTGCTCCCCTGGCCAAACGCTGCTCTTCCTTCCCTTCAACTGCCGCCGGCTGTCACCTGGCAGTTCAAGAGAGATGGAGCTGAGGAGTTAAGCTGGTAGGAAACAGCCTCCAGTGGCAGCAGAAGGACAAATGCATTGGGGTTTAGCTCACCGAGCCAGGCCGTCAGGGTTTGATGAGTACTAGTGGCACTGCTGGGGGTGGGGTGGAAAAGGCACGCTGAAGAGGGGCCAGATCCCCTTCAGGAGGGCAGCTGCAAGGTCAGTCGGTCTTCTGCAGACTGTCAGCCTGGGAGCTCCTCCATCTCTCTCCCCTGGGTGCCTTCTGCTCCGTTTTGCACACTAAGGGTTGGCCCGACCCTTCTCTGAGCAGCTCTCTTTCAATGGTAGCGTCAGGGAGGGTTTCCAGCACGAGGAAGACCGTTCATCTGCTTGAAAGTATTTTAAAGCCAGCGGGGTCAGTTGCACCTTTGCAGCCTCACAAAAGGGGCCAGGAGGCATCACGAGCGGACCCCACATTGAGGAAGGAGTTCTGAGGGGAGAAAAGACAAGCGCTGGGAAAACAGCCGCGACTGGAGCGGGTGCTTCCAACAGACGACAGCAACGGTGGTAGAAGGCAACCCGAAAGACCACACAGTTTCTCACAGGGTCTCCCCGTGGGTAGGGAGCGACTTCACCTTAACAACTGCGACCTGAGGAGCGCAGGTTTCCCGCAGCAGGGGCTCGGGAAGGCTGCTTGTTAATCTGCCGAGACGCGGGGCTTTGCGAGGCCGTGGTGGGGTGGCGAGGATCTGGCTCGCCCCTCGGTCGAGCGCTGGCGAGTTTGCCCAGGCTGGCGAGTGAGTTTGGCTTTTAACGCTGCTGCAACAACACCCCCCAAAAAAACCCTGATTGACATAGGCTGCGAATGAGCGATGGCAAGGATCTCTCCTTTTGTGACAGAGTGGCTGGAGCCGAGAGGCTGCACGTGTGCCTCGTCAGAGTGGATAGCTTTTTGGCCTGGTTTCTGACCCTTCGAGCCTCTTTTCAAACAATGGCATTATTTTCAAATCAAATTTTATAAAGCGAACACTGGAGTTGTAAAGAACAGATCAAAATTTACGTAAGATTCCTAGTTAACCTATTGCCTATGAAAATTTACTTCAGGCTGAAACTTGTTTTCCAAAGTTTACAGCATACAAAACAAATGGTTTTTAAAATTTCCTTACTTATGAGTACCTTAAATTGTGTTTTCTGAAAGGGGAGGGGAAAAAAGAAAAACCTTGGAACCTTACCAGTTTAATTTGCATTTTGGCTCTGATGTGACTCAAAACAGATTAGATTAAAAAAGGAAATTTGGCAAGTGATTACTCAATTACATGATTTTACTGCTTTGGTATTTTGAAAATAAAAACGAACAGAAGTGTTTTACTTTGAAAAGTGCCCGGTGCACGTGTGCTGTAACCGCTGTTCAGAGACCGCGCGGCAGGCTCCCCGCGGCTGCGCGCTCCTGCCCCTGGCTGCGCGGGGTCCCGTCGCGGCAGGGGTTGCGGTGCGTGCGTTCGGGTAACGCTGCGTCGAAGCCGTGCGGGGCAGCGAGCCTGGGGCGTGAAACACGGGGAGCTGGCGGTGGCGGACGGGGCCGCGCTGCTCCTTGCTCACAGAGAGGAAGTCAGGAGGAACTGGGAGAAGGGATGGAGTTTGCATGGGATCTATATTGTGCAAGATCTAAAGGTGAGCAGTATCAACAAATGCTTTTAAGATGTTTCTTCATCTAGGGCTGTGGATATTTCCTCTTCTCTACGCCTACCTTGATGCCCATGCAGTCGTGTCTCCAGCCCTTCCCCAGTAGCTGCTCACCTCCAGCCTCCGTGCCAAGAGGAGGAAGCCTCCTCTGACTCCTGGAAGACCAAGCAAGCGGTGACAAGCTCCGTAGAGTGACTTCACATTGATCCTCCACGTGGTGAGGGGTGGGGTAGTGCCATGCCTGAAACAGAATCATCATAGTCATGTTTCCCCCACCCTGCTCTCGTTAGCAAAGTGGCAGGAGGCAAGGGAGCATCTCTCTCTCCCTCCACCACTGATGCATTCCCTCGGAGTGCCTGTGGCATTTAACAGATTTCTTATCAACTTTATCAGATTTCTGATAAATGCAACAGTTCTCCAAGGGTCTGTTCAGCGCCGTGACCAGTCACTCACCTGTCCCTGTGTACAGAGCTGCTGTGGCCCTCAGAAGTTTCTCCACACGCGTGTGTGCAGCTGTCCCTTCAGTGCAAAGCGACACAACCTGCGCCTGTCCCTCCGGCGCAAAGCCCGCTCGCGTGGTGGTGAATTCGATGGAGACCACAGCAGCTTCAAATGACAGAAACCTGACCTAGTGCCACCCCTGCCCTGGAGAACTGTAGCTCCTCCGGTTGGTTTCAGTGGGGATGAAGGCTCTCGGAACGCTGATCTTGCTGTAGTGATGATGGTGCAGACCCAAAGTCCTGACGCATGAAGAGCAGAACGTGTTGTTAAAGGGAGTTGTTAGAAATTAATAAATGCCTTTTCAAACAGTGGTGTGGAGGTGACGAATTACAGGAGTTCACTTGACTGTCGAGCCAGCAAACTGGCCTGGGCTGAAGAGGGGTCACTGCCTAGATGTGCCTCACACAGTGCTTGTGGCAGTGGGGCAAGCGTTGTGCTGTCTGCTGTTCTGCATTCTGCTGTTCTTCTGTCCCACTATTTTAAGAGTTAGCGTGGCACGTGAGGCTTAGTTGCCCTCCGTACGTCTTGCTTTCATCCCGCTGCCTCTTACGAGTAACTGGTTTTGGTTACTTCATACCTGATAGTTGGCAGACCTGTTTCTGAGAAGTCTATGACATGAACTTTTTCTGTCCAAAATAAAGTTCTTCTCAAGACCATCTTGGTATCATAGAGTCATAGAGTCATTAAGGTTGGAAAAGACCTCTAAGATCATCAAGTCCAACTGTCAACACAACACCACCATGCCTGCTAAGCCATGCCCATGTCCCGAAGTGCCACATCTACACATTTTCTGAACACCTCCAGGGATGGTGACTCCACCACCTCCCTGGGCAGCCTGTTCCAATGCCTGACCACTCTTTCAGTAAGGAAATTTTTCCTAATATCCAGCCTAAACCTCCCCTGACGCAACTTGAGGCCATGGCCTCTCATCCTATTGCTAGTTACCTGAGAGAAGAGACCAACACCCACCTCACTACACCCTCCTTTCAGGTAGCTGTAGAGAGCCATAAGGTCCCCCCCCCTCAGCCTCCTCCAGACTGAACAGCCCCAG
>Ga0065711_1003305_pt1 | contig 28675 bp, 29 predicted proteins | sample Hoacrofraction12_FD_59098 | JGI IMG/M metagenome (GOLD analysis project Ga0065711, IMG submission 59098) | Hoatzin crop microbial communities from Cojedes, Venezuela - Epithelial fraction 12 v2 (version 2) | ecosystem: Host-associated > Birds > Digestive system > Esophagus > Crop | place... | reverse complement strand
AGAGCCCTGTCCAACCTGGTCTTGAATGTTTCCAGGGATGGGGCCTCCACTACCTCTCTGGGCAACCCGTTCCAGTGTTTCACAACCCTCATTGTAAAGAATTTCTTCCTTATATCTAGCCTAAACCTACACTGTTTTAGTTTAAAACCATTACCCCTCGTCCTGTCACTGCTGTCTCTACTAAAAAGCAAAGTTTTTGCAAGCAAAAAAAAGCAAAGAAGGTGTGCCAGCAGTGTTTTTGCTGGCACACCTTCTCACGCTTCCAGCGGTTATCAGATTGCAGAAAGATCAAGACACACAAAGTTTACAAACCATTTCCCTCCACGGGGCAGGCAGAGACACTACTTCTATAGCAGTATGTTTATTGGATAATATTTTGTTTAAGCGTTGAAACTGGAAACATCATTCTGAGGTTTTATAATTTACTACCTTTCTAAAATCTGAGAGAATAAAGGTACTAAATGTCTGAGTTCTTAAAAACACACATTAAGCACTCTGATTTCAATAGAATTATTGCCTTCAGTTACTTATTTAAGGAGAATTCACACACCTCGCTTTTCCTCAAAAAGGTTACAAAATTCTTGCCTGAGCAATTTGGCCATAATCAGACTGTCAGTAAACTTTAGGAGGAGGAGATGGAACTTGCTTTTCCAAATTCTTTCACTAGTTCTCTAAACTAAGCAGATGTTAAGGAGGTTCTATTGTAACATGAAAATCCATCATATTTACTCAAATGTCATAACAAGAACAAATAAATTATTGTCCTTCTTCTACGACTGAGCTAACCTACATTCTACAATTAAACCAGCTTAATTTTGAAAAGAAAACTAAGTTCAACCTTATCACCTTGTACCTGGTGTCTGTCCACTGCTCTCTTATCTTCTCGTCGATGACTTCTTCCCAAACAGAGCAATATTAGATTGCCCTCTAATGGATTACTTGCACAACTGCACAATCACGTTTTTTCTGTTAAGTGTTTAAGTAGTAAATAAGGTTGCACTAGAAATGGGAAAATTAATGCTGGTTTTGGTCCTGCTCTTGTTTAACTATCTTCTTAAATTTGCATTAAATTTTGCAAAATGTTAATTGTCAACCTATTCGTTTTACTGTTTTCAGTTGCAAAATGAAGTAACGTGTGCTGCACGTTCAGGTTTTAAAAGTCTCAGATTGCAAATTGAATTTTAAATCTAGAGTCAGAAACCTGCTTATAAAATACTAACGTAGAAGCTGATCTAGCAAAGGATTTCTCAAGAAAAATTTCATCAAGAGACTCCAGCTCAACTTTTGCACTCAGCTACCTACCCAGAACCAGATGCTAAACTTCGACTCCACCACTGTCCTTTGTCAGCCAGATGACAGACAGCACGACTGCCTGCCTTTCTGCCCTTTTCTTTTCTTCTCTCCTGAAACAACAGTGCTTGTCTCTTCCAGATGGGAAACAACTACATTTTCAAAAAAAGAAGAGTTTGTAGAAGAGATCTAAACGTATCTCAACGTGACATCCAAAGTAAACAAAGCACATATGGATTTACACTACTTAGCTACTTGAAGATATTCTGTTCTTAAAGCTTATAAAATAATTTAACTGAAGATTTCACTATTTCCATCCTAAATACACAATTTAAAATACTGTAGCATGGCTGAAAGAAAAAAAATCTCCATGCCTTTTAATAAAGAAATGCATATGCATTTCCCTAAGCCCAAGTGCAGCCTTCTTGGGCAGAAGCGAGGAGGAACTGACCACCTCAGTGGCATCCCATCCTACAGAGCAGTAAGAGGCTCATGTTACACAAATATAAACCAAAGACTTCCTTCGCTATTGTATTATCGCTCCATATTATCCACGGATTGGAGGGTGGATGTAGATGGGGCCGCTGTCCTGAACTTGGAGGAGTGGCAGAGAGCCTCACGCAGTGCAGGTAAGTGAAGACAGGCAACCTCTTGCCCCGGAGCTTGGCAGGTCCATGTCTGTGGCGAAGACTGATCTGGTACCTTTAGAGATAGGGCCCACCCCTGCAGAAGTCAGCCCTCAGGGGCCAAACAGCAGTGGTCACAAAAGTGGTATCCACACCGACCTCTCTCAGCACACGTTGCAAGCACTTCTCGGCCCGCATCTATAATATGCTTTGTATCTAAAAAGATATAAACGCAGATGCTCCAGCCCCCCTCAACTCTTTAAAATACATATGCACCTTTAGGTAAAAGGCGAAGGTGGTTTTTGTTGTTTGCTTTCAGATATTTTAATGCTGCTCCAGTGATAACTTAATTATCTTCATTCCCAAATGTTAAAATACCCATTGCATATTTCACCAGCTAAAAAACAAACAAACAATAAACAGTGAATAAATTTCAATTTAATACAATATTTAACACATTGAAAGAGCAAGACCACACAGGTTTAAGCACAACATCTGTCATCCTGTAGTTGCCTAGCTTTATCCTTAAAACCACCAGAATCAACACTTGTAAATTAAAACCACTTGTCTTTAAAGTATGAAGAATAAGATGTGGTGAACATGAAGAAAATGGAGACCTGAATCTCTGAACATTACTGTACAGTCAAAGCTTTTCTTCCTGGAAGTAGCAGGATAAAGTGGGTTCAAGGAAGAAGAAACAATAGGCACTTCTGGATTGCTAAATTCATTAAGTATAAGCAAAATCTGGACAAGCGTCAATATCCAACAGCGGAAGAACAAGAGACCAGCTTAGATCTACATCATGAAGCTAAAACAAGTCGTAGCAAAAAATATGGATTAAAGACGTTTGAGTAATCATGTTTCATTTGCTGCAAGAGTTATTTGATTTTGATGATATCAAAGAAAATTACGCTTTCTGCTTTTGTTCGTACAATGAGGTGCAAGTTAATTAAGTCTGAAGACACATATATGTACAAACAAGCAAAACAAGCCTTTCCCACAATACCCAACCAGTGTACCACGGAACAGAATTTTCTAGCTAAAGCCCTAATCCCTCACTTTGGGATTTGTTCTCTAAAGCTTACAAAGTTTAAACATCTCCAAAAAAGCTATGTAATTTCATGTAACAATTCTTGTCTTGTTGTGGCTGAACTGAGATTTGAGCTAGTATATTTAAAACAAACTAAAATGAAACAAATCCACTGAACTGGCTATGACATTTTCACCCATAAAACTGGGTCTAAAGTGTGCTCCTGAATATAATGACTTCTGGCACTTGCACTCAGAAGCGATTTTTGCACTCAGAAGCGATTTTTACACCCAGACCACCCAGCATCTGACTATCTGATTAGATCAGAAACAAAGATGAAAGTACGGAAGATGATATGTATTTCCATATTTCAGTACTCAAAAATATGCTTAGCCAAAGAAAAGTGCATTTCAGGCAGGTTATTTCTTTTTTTGTCCTTCTCTTAAAGTTGTAACTTCATCTAAAACTAATGGAACAGTTTCTAACCGTTAAGACTAAGGTTTAACTAAGCAAGCCAGCTGACTAACACAAAGTAGGTTATGGTGAAAGACCTTACTAGGCAACAGGTATCTAGGAATATTCAAAGGCTGAAAGAAAATGTTGTCAAGCACAGAATTTGTGTGACAAAAAGATTATGAACTGGAAGTCAGCATTTATAAAGTTATCTTCAAAGTACATCTGAGACTAAGAACAGCAAACTCCTTAAGAAAAAGGGAACTCTAAAACACACAGAAGCCAGACTCTCAATCAGCTTTTAAGCAAAGATTTTTGAAGATTAAGGAAAAATTTTTGAAGATTTTTGAAGATTTCTTAAGGAAAAGGAAAGACTTTTGAAGATGTTTGAAATCCTGCCTCAAACCTCAAAACAGACTGGTCACTATCAACTGGAAGTACAAAAGGAGATCATTATCAAAAAAAGGTAAATATTTGGTACAAACTCCACAGAGAGTGGGGAAGTGTAAAAAAAAAAAAGGAGGCAGAAGCATAGCAGTGCTAACCAATCCGACAATCCTGTGGCTACAACACAAGTGCAAAACAAAGCAAGAAAGGTTCAATGACCTGCTAGAAAGGCTGTAGAAAGGTCTCTGACAGCAGCCACTATAAAGTAAAAGAGAAGTTTCAAAACCATTTAGAAAAACATATAGCTCTGAATTTTTAAAATTTGTTACACAAGTCCCAGAGTAAGTGCTATCTTTGTCTTAAAGGATTAGTAAAGAAGAAGGATTCTGCAGGGGCTTCTGTGTCAAGAGCAGGTTCAAATGATGCTTCTGTCTCAGCCTTCTTGTTATTCTTGGAAAAAAAAAAAAAAAGAAAAAGAAGTGATTGCATAGGCCTTTTACAGATCAATAGGAAGCAGAAATGTTTACTCTGCAAACAGTAAAGGAAGCTGTCTGACTCCAGGGGAAGTGGTGAAACACGTGACATGAAAAGTACTGGCAAACAAAGTAAATAGATCAAGAGAGTGTTTTTCCTCTGTGCTCTTTTGGTTATTGCACCTTTTGTCTTTATTTCTAAGCAGCAGACTATTCCTCTTCTAACCATACTTTAAGTTTCTTTCAAACTGAAGGGAGAACTTTTCAAACCATTATGGATTACTACAGAATCTGGTTCAGGTTTGGGATGACCCAAGTCCTGTGTGTGGGATGGTTCACTTGACAGCTGGCTTCAGCAGAACCAGAAAATCTCAAAGGGTTGTTGATTCACACCAAAGACGAAAAGTAGTACTTCACCTCCACGTTCCTGTGAAGGCAACCAACACCATCAAATGCCTTGTACCTCTGGAACAGCAGTTGCCACTTTCACTGAAGGCCTACCACATCATCACATGTGTGTTTTATAGACCCTGCATCTACGTACTACTGCTCATACAAATCCAGCTCTGAACATGTTCCGTTAGTTTAAGGCAACTAAATCCACTGAAAGCTCTTGTTGCACACCATGTACTTACCTGAAGTTACAGCATGTTTAGAGGTTGCTGACACTAGTAAAAAAAACTCCTGTAAGTTTAATTTCAGTTTAAAGCAAGGCGAAAAGATTTCCCAAGTACCAACAAGAAGAACAGGGGAGGACTGGATGTTTTATCACAAGCACTCTAATGCATTAAGGATGGAAAACGTAACTCAGCAAAAAAAAAAAGCCCAAACCCTGAAGGTTAATTTGATCGCATGACTAGCAACTCACACTTCTCACCAACCTCTATCAGAAAAAGCAATTACTCTGCAGAATAACTAGGTGCTCAGACAGACTACTAATTGTAACATATGTGGGTGGGAGATACCATCTCATAGATTTTACTCAGGTTGCATTCATTTTCTCCTGTTAGAAATGCATTCCTCCACTTCTTCCACCTCATTTCCAGATCCATATCTAATGGTGCTACTAAGAAAAAAAAAAAACAACCAGCCTGACCTCATGGATTGCTTCAGCATTCCTGTATGTAAGCTTGGTGATGACATAAGAGGGTGCTTCAGAACAAACCTGTACTCTGGTTGGGAGCAAGCCTCTGATTTGGTTTCACCTCAGCCACCATCTTCTGACTGGAGAAGGGAAAGGACTATTTATTTAATCAGATGACAATCAGATGATGACCCTGGAGAGTCTTTACAGGACAGGTGAGTGTTAGACGTCACAAATTATATTCCAGTCATGCAATTCCAAGGAGCTAAAAGAAATCATTTAAGGGGATCCGAACAGGAAGGAGCAACATGATTCTGGCAACGATTCTTGCAAGTCTCAGACAGTCAAAGATGCAAAGCTACATCATCAGGTGATGAAAGATAAATGATAGGAAAAGAAAAGACAGCCAAGAGAAGTTACTCACCTGTAAAGAGCTGCCAGGTAAAAAAAAAAAAAAAATCTGTACATATTTGTGATGTGGGGAGAAGTGGTAGAAACTGTTGACAATAACGGAGCTTTGAAGGAAGTCTTTTCTAGGCAAATCTCCACTTTTAAACTGCTGGTTCTGAAGCTGCAAAATTTTAAGAACTTATTACACCTTCTGGACTTTAATATTTAAAGGTATAAACAAAAAGTTTTTGTTGCCTCAAAGCCAGTCTGCAAGAGCACAAACTATTACAACACTGGAACTGTCAACAAGTTCCTGCTAAAATGAGCGCAGACTCTCCTCTCTGACCTACGGGGGTCCCACTCTCTCTCTTTTCATATGAAATTCAAGGCACTCGCTCTTTCACCTGCTTTCTTCAATTTTACAACACATTTACATATACTGTTCCAGCCTTCCATTTACAGCACACAAACTAAGCACCTTGAGTCTTTCTCTACTTTTCCCAAATAACATGTTTTGGTTTTTTTTCAAAAAAATTTTAACAAAATCTTACCTACGTTCTTCACTTTTTATTTATCATGTTCTCCTCCTTTCCATCCTCCTGGCTGCTTTTTCTCTTTCATTCCCATTAGGCCTCTTTTGTACCAAACCCACACCCAGTGTGCTGTGTACATCCACTCAGAATGTGGCTGACCATAACTTTCCAAGCCTGTTCCAATGGCTTCGTGAACTACCTTATTTTTGCACCTATTTTCAAATAAGTTGTCTCTACCTAACCATGGCATCAGTCTCATCTCCCTGTTTGCTGTATTTCCAGACAGGCAACGTGCTTTCTCTTTTCTTTTTGCATGAGAAGAGTTTCTTCAACCCCATTGCAGTTGGGTTTTTCTTTAAATCCCTTTTAAAGCTCTCCAGCCCAACAGTAGAGCGACTTTTTTAAAAAAACAACAGAATTTAGATATCTAGCCTATTTTGATGACCTATTTTATCGTGCTTCAACCTTTTTTCCCCTGTAATTTGGCTTACACCTGAATTGCAAGCTACATCTGAAACCGTCTTTTTGCTCTTCATTTGAACACCGCTCAGCCCAACAGAGTGTTAACTATGACTTCAGCTCCAAAAAACTGCACTAATAGGTAGTAAGAGCTTTTCCATTGTTGTATAGTATGTAAGGCTATTTTTTTTTCCCCACCATTTCAGTCTTAGCTAATGAAAATCAGGGACAACCTTAATAATTAAGAAAAATACTCCTAATTTCTCAAACTATTACAGCTTCTTCTTTTAGAAAGGCACAGACTACTCTGAAGTTCAGCAACATACAAAAGAACATACAAATTCAACATACAAGTTCACTTCCGCCAAGTTATGCTCAATCATGAAAAGCCATGATAAAGCTGCATTCAGACAGTTCTCAGACATTTCAAAACATAACCCAAACATGCACAGATTCCTTATGTGGGAAATCTTGTTTCAGTACATTCATTCACATGAAGTGGGCACACATAACACAACAGTGAAGAAGCTTTCAAAATCCATTTTTTAATAGAAGATTTTTTTTTTTTTTGTAGTAACCTGAAGTTTCCTCAAATTCTTTTATAACTTTTTTTTGTCTTCATCCCAAAGAAACATGAAGGAAGAAAGAGAAAGCAGACACACACATTTGATGGAAAAAGTAGTGGCTACCAATGTAAGTCCCTCCACACTCAGTATACTTCATCGTCCAGGAAAGGTGCTCTGGGGCTCACAGGCTGCAATGTGCCTGAGCAGGTATGTTTTGTTATCAACAATGAAGAAGTGTAAGTGCATTTATTACCCCTGAAAGTGCTAACATTATTCAAGGTCTGTACGCTCTAGTGTTTCCTACAGTAAAAACATCAGCTTTCTATTAATGTTTTCTTCTGGTAAAAGTTAAAGTCAACGTGATAGATTTACAGTTTGTCTTTTTTGAGAAGAGAAGGTGCTTGGTATTCTCATGAGACAAAGATGTGCAGGTTTGATGATTACCTGACCAGGTGTGAGATTTTTTTTTTTTTAACGTGGACTGCATGTTACAAAGTGCTGCTGGAGACGTAACTAAGGGGGGGGGAAGTGGGGGGGGGATAAGAAGCTGCTGGCAGCTTTTGACCCTGTGGTTCAAAGAGTTAATCAGGTAGAGATTTGAGGAGAATCCGTAAAATCTCTAGTCAAAACTCTTACACCTTTGCTAAATCAGAAGACAGGAAGAAAAGGCTTTCAATTTCTATCTGATACAATTAACATTTTTTTAAGTTTTTGATTTAGTGATAAAGTTTATAGAAAATAATCTTCACAACAGAGAAAGCACTGCTTTTCTCAACAAAGCATCATATGGGCAACACAAACTTGAATCTTTAGCAACTTTGCGCTATCTCAGGTTAACCTTCAGAGATGGTAGCTACAGCAGCAGATAAACTCCCTCTGTTATTTTGAGGAACACACTCTCAACCTCCTCCAAAAGATCTGACTACTAATATTCTCTCAGCACAGGTAGAAAACTTTCAAGTTGCTGTAGGCCTCTGAGCTTGAAAGCCAATGATAGTAACTCAAGCAAATCTGTTCTGCTTAAGATTGAGGGATTCACTTGATAAACCAAGCTGGTTTTTTCCAAGCTAGCAAGTATCAATGAGCATATGCCGATTAAATTAACCCAGATACTTCTACAGGCGATGGCGCTCCTGGCTATACCAGAATTACAATAATTCTGACAGTATTAATGAACAAAACCAATGCACTGGAAAAAAATGCCTGCTAACACATACCAACAAAAACAACCACACACCAAGTATGTCTCATTGCTAAAGAGGAGTCAGAAGATCAGGTGGACTGTTGCTGGGTTCCAACAGCACTGTACCATTACTCATTGCAGCTTCTTAATATAGGTTATCGCCCCTTTGCAGTAATAACTTCAAATGACTTGGCTGTGAATTCCTATCGTTAGTTTTTCCATGATGAAATCAGTTCGCGTAACAGCAGTAATTAGTCCCACCTTCAGACACTCTTCGAAATAACTCTTTCTATACACACCCATAGAACGCAAACACTGAGACACAGCAGTCACTTTGTCATTTTGGTTTCATCAGCACTTTTAGTACACCTTCAAATTACATACAAAAAGACTTTACTGTCTTGACTATCTAGAGCACTTTCATTCAACAACTTTGTTTTCCTTAGCAGCTTGCCCCGAGGATACAAATTCCCAATGATGCATCAGTTCATCAAGATTATGTGGTACAATGCAGCAAACAGTCATTTATCATCCAAGTCACCAGGCTGCAAAATATTTCTTTCAAATGCAGTATTGGCAAATACAGCACATTATAGCGGCTTACCCTGGTTTGTGTTGCTGCTTCTTTACAAACTCTGTCAGCTTCAATTTCTGCTCATGAATATCAGCCCTTGTTCTGGCAACATATGCTATAAAGAGCAAGTGATAAGACAACTGACAAAATGACTTATAGCCTCGAGACTGAAGAGGCAGCATGTTAGTTCACATGGGCTGTGGCTTAACCCTCCAGTCAATCCAGGAATTTCAGACGTGCTGTTCTGCATATGTGGAATGACACGTTAAAAGTAAATTCAGAAAGGGGGTGGGCGGTGCGAGAAAAAAAGAATGGAAGACCGAATCAGAAGTTCCTGAGCACAAAACCATTAGTCCAAAGAGGAGGATGCACATGAATAAAAACAGTAAATGTGTATGTGGTCTATGCTACTACAAACACAGGGAACAGATTTTTGAATGAGACAAAATATATTTGTGTATGCTTATTTGAGTATTAAATTTTTGAGCTCAGTATCACTTTTTAAAAATGCTCATGTTGTACTTTGCACCATTTCATAACTGTAAGAACCTTCTATAATATTCAAGGGAGAACTGAAAATACGCAGGGATTCTGTCATTTAAATCTAGCCAGACAGCTAAGTCCAGTTCCTGCACCCCAACCATGGGCCATAAGGCTTACTGCCCGAGGGCACCGACTTCTGGCTTCTTAAATCACTTTGCCTGTATCTACAAAACCATAGCCATGAATGCCTCAATAAAAACTAATAAAAGAAAAATACCACAATTAAGGTTATAAAATAAGGTATAATTAATTAAATACATTCTTGCAAGTTCCAGTTCCAGTGAGAGAAACCCTTTCCCTGATTTGTTTTCCTAATTAAGGGAACATAAGGGTAAGCTCATCTGCTGACCTTCACTGGCATTGTGCTTACTGAATATTGGGAAAACACGCAATAGCTGTAAGAAACACTATGTCACTGAAATGACATATCCATGAATACTGATGGAAATCAAACACAGCAGATCTAAGTCAGGGGTCTGGGATTTGATTAACTGCATTTTCCTTTGAACTTCAGAGATAGGAAACTATGGTGACAACCAGGGCCCCTTGATGTGGACAGAACCCCACAAGACACAAAAGACACGTGTGGTGTTACTTCTTTCATACAGTTGGAAAAAAACTGCTACCATAGGCTTTAATTACTTCTAAGAAGTAAGAGCAAGTCCCTTCTGAAAATGTGTAAAGAAAGAAATAAAAAAAAAAGCAGCAAACCAAAACACCAACCCAACCACACATTACGGCCAAGAAAGGATCTTGAATCCACACTGCTTAACAATTCTGGACTAACAATACTGTTTAAATTGCTCATATTGCATTTGGACCACAACATTCTTCCTTCAGTAAATGCGTGAAATAAGTTAATAAAAATGAATGACTAATAAAACTAAATTGTAAGCTAACAAAATTTAATTTATTGCTGTCTTCATAGCACACTTTTACAGTGCTCATAAAAGAGAAAACTTATTCTGGTTTCTGAGTTAAAGCCACACAGGATGCATTTCCTCAAGCTGTTTAACAGGCCGTATCTATAACTAACCAACTGCCACTATTCTGAAAACGCAGAGTGTAGGTAAGAGCACTGATAACAAGCCAAGCTCTGGCAGCTGTCACCACGGTGTGCAGATCCCGACCTTGTGGGGCCCTATACTTAGGAAAACAAATTAAATCCAGGAACAAAGACCCAGCAACAAAAAACTAACTGGGGCACACAGCTAGTGATCAGATAGACACACACCAGCCAAGTGAACCTTTGCAGGAGCAAGCAGCATGTGAGGTTGTCTAGCAAAGCAGTTACTGAAATCTGCGAGCACCCATGAAGCTGGTACAGAGAGAGTGTGGCTGACTGCTGAAGGTGCATTTGCTAAATCCATTAAATTCATGCAGGTGGAGTAGCACATACGTTGTTTACTTTGGATTACTGAATCAAAAAGCTTAAGACTTGCTACCTGCTTGACAGAAAATAATTTAGTGAGCATTCCCAGTTTGCAAATTAGTATTCTGAACTTCTGAATATCTTCATAAAAGGAATTTTAACTTAGATCACTTATCTCTTTCCTGTAAGAAAAAGAAAAAAGAAAACAAAATTGATATGAAGATTGTATATCTAGTTCAGCTTAAATGCTACTACATGAGAGAATGTGAAAGGATCGCACTGAAGACTGTCAGACCAGCAAACTCAGCAAATCTGTCAGCTAAAGCAATTCACATTGCTTTATGGACTGCATGTGAGATAAAAAGCTTTTATGGACTTGATGCTCTCACTACTATTAGCTTTTCTTATTAGCAAACTATTGATGAACAAAGGTAAGATCTCCCTGTGGTGCATTCTAAACAGGACAATGACAGAAATTCTACAATCTATTTGGTCTTTTGGAAGAGATCACTTCTACTGGTATCAAGTGATCAAAGGAAGATTTGTCATCTGAGATGAAAATTCAAAATAGTAAAAAAGCCTAGAGGAAAACACCATTTTTACTTCAGCATCACTGAAAACAAATGTTTCAAAACATTCACAGAGAGCGTATGAGTAAAACACATCTTCTGTATTTAAACTGTGACATACAAACACTTCCTGACCATTACCCAATGAACATCAGTATGAAATCCAGGTTAGGGTTACCTCTGACATGATATAAATCACCCTGCAGAGAATTGTTTTATGCTATATTAATCACTTTTTCTAAATTTCCCAAAATTCTTTTACTCTGAATAAAGACACACACCTCCCTTCCAGTAACGTGGTGGTCTCTGCTTTGTTTATGCTCTGCCTTTCTGTCCTTTCCTCCCATCTGTTGGCATCTTTAGCTAATTATTGCTTATCAAGTGTGTTATAGCCCACTTCAGTCATCAAAAAAGTACACATTGCACTCATTAATACAACTTACCTCCATCACCTCTAGGTATTTGACAGTATAGAATAACAAATAAGAATGTCTAAAGTGGTAATGATTCATTTAATACTGCATCTACCCTTCCTTAAGGCTATTTTAACACATTTTTTATAAATTGCTACACAGAGAAATTGTACTTTTCCTGTTCCATGCTGAAGCATTTATGCACACATATGGAACAATATTTTCAGAGTTTGTAAAAGTTGTGTCAAGTCTAGTCAGAGACTATTAGTACCACAGTGCAGCTTTCTACACCACGAGTACAACACAACACATGCAGATGTATCCCATCTCGGTCTCTGCAGAAAGACTTCTGCATCATCAAAACTCTATGACATCATTCGGCCTTTCTCAGCCAGCTTGAAGTTACACCTACGACAACTTTCAAAGAGTTCTAGTAAGAATTCAGCTGTATCATATGCAAACACTAGATGCAATGATCTGCTAAACTTGGAACAATACAAGGTTAACTTTCAGAACGACATCCCTTCAGCTGTCCCGGAGAGGTGCAACTCACTCGCATCTTTCTTCGTTAACTGCCTGCTCCACACAGGTCATTTCCTGCTCCACACTGGCTGCCTAAAACAACAGTCCTGTCTAGCTCACATCTGTAAAATCTTTCAGCAAATGGATGGGTGCCAACCCCTCATGAGCTGAAATATCCAGTGACTGTACAAACCCTCTAACCTTGTGAGCTGCAGCCTGCCTTCTGCTGTGGGTTGCAAAACAAGGACTTTCCCAGTGAGCTTCTGCAAGAACAAGAGTTACTGTTTCTCCCTCTAAAGGATCCATCCTTCTTTTCAATTTCTCTACACTGTTTATGGTACTTTTATCCTTCATTTAACCTGCACATAAAAAGAGGTTAATGCTATTAATTGCAAAATTACTTTAGATTAAAAAAACCCCAGTACATTTTAATTACAGTAAGATTAACTCACTGTGAGTTAAGAATGTTGAAATTACATTTTCAGTGAGAAAAACTCATTTTACACACAGTTTTCTTAAAAAAAGTAAAGGCACAAGAGCCTCGCTGTACTGGAAATAGCCCCTGATCCTTAAAGACTTCTATTAAATAAAGCAATAGCAAGCATCACTTGATTCTTAATCACGTCTTATTGCATATCTATCTTTGTGAATTATCTTGGCAACGAGGGAAAGAACTTGAGAAAACACACAGGTTTGAATACTTCAAAAGATACCCACAGAGAAGCTACAGTGCTGCTAGCAAGCCAAGGGTGAGAGAGGACAAGATGGAGAGGACATGTTCCTGAACCTGCTGGTTTCCCAAGGCTTTCACCAGGGCCCAGGCAAATGCTGTCCTGGGGCTTGTACAGGGCTGTTCTGGAGATACTATGGGAAGCAGCATTATACCACATATAAGACTCAGCACACGTGTGGAGGACTTAGGCACATTGCTCAATATATGATTAAAAATATATCTAGTTGTAGCAGCAAGGTTAATCATTTAAGCTCTAAGATGACTGTAGCAACAGCCTCAAAGCCTCTACAAGGCCATTGATTCACACTCATGGGGGAACACAAAGTTATTAAAATAGAGCTAGAAATACTACAACAGGGAATTAAGCTACAGATTTGGCCAGTAATGAAAGCAACTGCGATGAACAGCAATCAAAGCACAGGACTGAGTAGCAAAAAACCTGAATGCTCAGCTGTTTACTTGCCAGGTGACGTGACCCAGGTTACACAACGCCCAACACGCACCCTTATTTGTTCCAAGTACATGCAGGTTGAGCAGAGCAGCTCCCGCCTGCCTGACCCCTAAAAGTAGGGGCATTTCTGCTGTACAGCACCTCATTTTCTCTCTCTCCCCTCATCCTGACCAGCAAGGCTCACAGAGGCCAAGCAGCAGCCCTTTGCAGGTGTTGAGAAAGAGCCATTTTGGTTGAAGATGTGCAACTCAACAGGGATGCTTCCCAGCCACAGCCTGGAGCTGCGGCCCCTCCACATTCCCAGGTCGAACCAGCAATGCTCCTCAGAAGGCTGCCGAGGAACAATGAAGCTTGTGAGACAGCCTTTAGTCTCGTGAGCAGCCCAACACCTTAATTTCACGTCGCCAAAGAAAGAGAGCCCCTGCGTCCCGTTTGCCTGCCTCCAGAACCTGCCAGAAGAACACTGCCCTGTCACACAGGGAGCTTTTGTTATTCCGTTCGAGTACAATGACATTTGCACCTGGTACTTGTCGAAGTCAGAGGTTTATTGCTATATTGTTCTGGGGAATAATATTTGAGCGGTTCACCAAAATTTGGGAAAAAGCAGGTCACTGTGAGTAAAGAGAACTTTGCATGATCACCTCTATCACTGCAAAAGGCTTTAAAGGAAAAAATAGTCATGACACAAATGCTGGATAAAATTATGAGCGCTTAAGAAATTCATGTTTTTTCCCAAAATTCATTAAGCTGTTTGTGAGCGTGAGAGAAGGACGGTAGGTTGGGAGCAGGGTTAGTACTAAGCGATGGACAATAGCAGGAGTGGGAAGAAAACCTCAGAAGACAGCGGACTAGTTCAAGATAAAATAGCCTGAAAGGTCACAAAAGCCATGAGAAAAATCAGAAATTTCCACGTGGAATTTCCTTCTAAAGCATCCTAGTAGTATTAGACCAAGGACTCGTCTGAAAATCCCTATGGAGAACACGTAGAAAGCAAGAGCAGAAGAGGCTCCAACGCTCCGTGTCTCGGGCCACTGTATGCATTTAATCACCCAAAGTGAAAATGTGCACATACAGACATCACCCAGCAAGGGGCAGGGGTCAGTTCCTGACTGGGCGCTCCTGCCACATGCCCGCCTGGGCCAAGGGCGAATCTCCCATCCCACAGCCACCAGCATCCAAAATGCAGCCGCAGACCAGAGTAGCACATGAGGGAGGAAAAAAGTATTACACGTTCCTGTGGCCATAAGAATTATTTCACACAGAAAAGTTATTTCCGAAACTATTCCAAATCCTGTGCTGTACAGAAATAGTTAATACTAAGTGCAGAATAGAAAGGAGCATCTCCCCAAGGAACGTGCGTACCTCGCAGCCTTCCCTGCTGCTCTCAAACTGCCCAAGCATCTCCACCACAAGGAGCCTGGCCCCAGCCCTTCCCGCTCACCCAGCAGCAGCTCCATCGGGCACGGTCATGACAAGACTGTCCTCCCTGTGGCATGGCCTTGGCCTCAGCCTGATGGGGAAGGGGCTGTTGACATGACTGGCTCTCACGCACACTACTGATACAGGGCCTATCCATACTCACCTGTACAAAGGGTTTCATTAATTCCCTTTGAGGCTGCACATGCAGACAAATGCAGCTGAAAACGCTTGGAAAAAAAAAAAAATCAAGCCTTTACCACAGGTGACATACTGTACACCTAGAGAGTCCTTCATTTGCTGTGTTCCCCTCTGACACCAAAAATGCTGTACCTTGCCCAAAGCAATTGGCATTAGTTGGGCATCTTCATGTTAAAAAAGCCCCCACACAATAAGCTAACAAAAAGCAGAAAACCCCAACAAGTGGCTGGAAGACAGGCATGCCCCAGCTCCCACAAACAGAAGAGAGAAGGAAAAACATGATCAGATATTTTTGTGCCAGGACGAAGTAGACATAACCCAGCTGGGATCACTTGCTGGGTTCCGCCAGCATACGCAGTCAAACTGCAGACCTTAAAGAAAGCAAGACAGTGAAACTGTTCCCACAGCTCCAGAAACTCCTCTTCTTTTGTCCACATCTTGGGGTACTCTTTCACCTCTCCCATACAATGGTCCGTAAAAGTTTTGCTGTTTAGTTAGTGGGCATTGAAAAACTGCCAGGAAGATCTTGTAGGAATATAGAAAGGACAAGGTTCTTTTCTGATGAACTGGCAGAAACAGTGCTTTATGCACCTAGTCATGGAATCCTCATCATGTCGAGGTGCCGCTGCTTATCACAGCAGAAACTGAATCACAAAATCAACGCAAAAGCATTATACGGACTACAGATGTTCTACAGATTTTCAAATGTTAACTTCCAGTGTAACTGTCCTCTTTAAAAAGTCAAAATATACCTATGCTACTAGCATTAGGCTAATAAGGAGGATTGATGACAGCTCGCTCAAACAGGGAGGAGTGGGAAAGAAGCCAGCACCTTTAGAAGTGGTCATCAAGACAAAAGAGTCCAGAGGGAGTGTAAAGCAGCAGGGTTTAGCAATATCCTAAGTTGCAGTGAGTTAGCAACTGGCAGGGCATAATAATAACCAAGAGATTAACAGATTTTTCCAGGATGAGGTCAGAAAACTACACAGAACAACATTACAATGCTGGCATTTTAGAAGAGAGAGCAAAGTAACAGGTAGTAAATGAGGCCACTGCAGTGGGGGGTGGGTGCAGGGCAGGGTCAAAGTGTTGGTGGACACTCTGCTGAAGCTCCTACTGCAGCAGACTGTTCCAGCACCTACGATTTTCTCTTGATTTTCAGAAGTAATGGCAAATCATGGATGCCAGCTTTTGTCCCAAGTTGGAAAGCCCTTTCTGTTGGCTGTAGAGGGACAACACGCTGCTGTCTTTACCTGTAAATTTTTACAGCACATAAAAACTAAAAGCAAGGGTGAAAAATGAGCAGGCTGCATAACACATGTAGCAAATGTTACTACCAGGAGTAAGGAAGGAAAACTTAAACTAGGAATTTTTGCAACAGTAACAGAGCAAACAGAAGAAAGTGTACTCCTTGACCTTAAGACAGGCTTAGTACCAGAAACACACAAGTGCCAAGTCACTGCTGATTACACGGATTCCAATACACTCTCTAGTACTTTAATTACAAATTATTTTTGTATTCAAACCTTTACTCCTTAGCACTGTGGTACCTAAAAGCTGAGCTGTAAACTCTTTTGACCACAGTGCAGAATCTCTTCACTTTTGACTGCTATGCTTCATGCTCAAGATTTTGACCTTCACGTCCTTTTTTGATCAGTAATACAGCAAGAAATTTTGTTTGAACCTCAAAAAAAATATCTATGAAAAGTAAGAATGAAAAGACAAGATTGTATTTTATTTTCAATAATGGCAAAAATATTTTTCAACTCATTACTTCAGGAGTTGAAAATAAATTGCTACATTAATGGCTGCATAACACTAACAAGACAGGAGCATGGATAAAAATCCATGTGACAACTCATGTTGCATTATTGGTCATGGTGGAGCAGAGATACAGATGTCTAAGTTCCTTCCTTTCTTGATGCAGAAATCTTTTGGTTACCCCATCTTCACAGAGGAATATCCAGGCAGTATAGGAACGACAGTACAGGAGGTTGTAGAGAACAGGATTGCTAAATCTCTATAATGCTAAATACTGGTACATGAATTTTGTTATGTTTGCAATGTTACAGAAAATTTCATCTTTCCAGACAGGTTTTGCTAATAATCATGCTGCTATATTATCAATGTCTCAGTTTTTTCACAGCTTGTACAATATTTAGGCTAAATCTGCATGCTCAGAGTGCTGCAATAAGGTGGAGAGGCAGGATGCGCATTAGCAGGAATTAATTGCTAGGATGCTTCTAACATTTTCATGACTAATAAAGATAGGCATACTTGCTGTTGCAAGTAAAGAACACAGGGTGTTATTAGAAATTGGCACAAGGAGTGCCTAAAACATCCTCTGGCAACTCCTTAAAGAACTGGATTACTCCTAAGGAAAAAAAGGGGTCAGCGATCAACTCCAAAAGATATAAACTCAGCCTTTTCTATGGGTGTATCAAGAAACCGATTACCCATAAAAGCCCAGCTGAAGAGGAATTAGCCACTGAGTTATGAGAAAGTTGCAAAAGTAGCAAAACACTTTGAAAACATTCAAATATGAAGCAAATTTACAAAAAGAGCCAAGACGTGGCAGGACATCTCACCCCCCCCTTATGGCAAAGGGCACATAAATACAGTCAGCAATAAGACAACAGGAAAAGGCAGCTCACTTTCAGACAAGATCCCAGGATCCCTCAAATTATTGCCACAGGCACGAATTTTCGAGTAGAAAGAGGGGATAGTGCCTATGGAGATTTTAGTGCCTTATTAGCACATCACTTCTATGTCAAATAACCCATACCCATGCCCCCTCCCTTCCCTTGAAATGAGAAATGTGTTCTCCTCAGGTCTCACTCCCAAACCCAATTTATTAATGGTGTATTTATGTGCTGTTGTGCATGCCACAACAGTGTCCAAGGGATTTGTCTGTTGGTTGCAATTACAGTTTGCATGCACTACCCACATTAATGAAAGCTCATGAAGGTGTCCTCTGCGGCACGCTGTGCCTAGGGAAGGTGCTCTCCCTTTCTGGGCATCCACTATTCAGCATGACTACAACTGTGTTACATGCACGAGGTTTCCAATTCAGCCACCCCTCAAAAAACGAAGGTTCTAGGAAGTAAAATCTTTGTGTCAGCAGAGAAAGTTGTTCTTCCATGTCTCTGAGAAATGAGACTGACAGATCTCTATGATACACGTATGACAAAAAAGGCCTTCATTTCACTTTCAGCAAGAGTTCCTCAGACATAGCTGCATACCAACTGACTTCAAGATCCCTGAATGCAGTATCCAGGACCCCCTGACAGAGTAATCTTTATTACAAGGGCAGAGCTTCAGAAGACGTAGCAGTGTCTCACAAATATACAATCTCCTGACTTTTTCGTGCTGCTAAAGCTATTGAAGCTTTACGAGTCCAGGATGCATTTTTCTCCCCTCACAGCTACAACATGTCAAATAAATACATATCAGTAGGGACTGCAACGCTACACTGTCTGAAAGTTTGGCAAAGCATCCTCAGACACTACAAGACACAGAGCCTCTCTCCTCTTTGAGGGCAGATCCACTGCAGTAATCCACATCAGGCTCTCAAATGAGATCTCTTCCAACACTGGAAAGAATAATTCAAACGCAGTCTTACAGGATCAGAATAACATTGATGCTTTTACCTGCATCTCAGAGCAGCTTCATTTCAGCTCCTCTATTTAACAACAGAAGTCTGGCAAGATTATCCTAAAAGAGGACTGTAGAAGGTGCAAGGGGGGCAAAGTGAGAGATTGCCATTACAAAAGGCAATTAAACCTGTCACGTAACAGTTGAAAACAAGCCTGTACTGCTCACAGCAAGCTAAAGGGCTCTAACAGCAAGCGAAAGGGCTCTGAAATCACTCATCATTTACACTGGACTTCTTCACGCCCTTCCTCTGGTACAGTCAAGGCAACTGCAAGCTATCGCTGCAGACTGGTGGGTCTCCCCAGCTGAGATGCAAAAACTGTCTCCTGGGTTGAAACATGAAGTAGAATTAGTTAATTTGGGCCATCTTTGGTCTTACTTTACAATATTTCTGCTGAGTAGAGGCTGTATCCAGCTCAGGCGGTGGGAAATGTTTAGAGTTCAAATACCACCCGTACCCTTAAACCTAAACATGTCTTTGCATGCTTGCCTTCTGTCAGTGTATCCCTATGTGAGTTATTAGTTCTTTAAATTCAAAAGGTGTGGTCTCACATGATCCTTGAAAGCCAGATATCATACTGCTTTTTCATAAAAATCTCAATTTTTTGTAGTGGTTAACTGTGATAAAATCCATTTAACAGAGATAAATAAATGATCTTGAAAGGGGTGATAGCTGAAACACATACCAGACAGTAGCAAATCACTTCAAGGCTACATTTCCTTCACAAGCACTTCTAGTTTTGTAAGGAGTTCAGCACAGCTATGTGTTATTTGATTGGTCTTGATATAATTTTTGCGTACCTAACATTTTGATGCTTTGAGAGATGCATGAAATGGGAATTATATCATAAATGAGGTTAAACAGATGCTGCTACTTAATTGAAACTGAAATAAAATGGATGTTGGGAATAAATTCTGCAGTTACATTGAACACCAAAAAGCAAGAAGTGGCTTACGACATGGTGAGCATAGAGGAACACTCATTAAAAAAATGAGTTCAGTAGTGCTACGGCTGTCATGCATAAACACATGTTGTTAGCTTAAGCATTACTTGGCTGAATTTTTATTTTTAGCCTTTTGCCAAATGTTGCTGTGAGTATAAAACCAACAACTTGGCACAGAATTTAAAAGATACACTAGCTATTTCTTAATAAATCTTCCAGTTCAAACGGTAATGAATTCAATAGCCAGGTCCTCACTTCACTGCTTTTCTGGCAGTCAAACCTTCTTACTTATTTAATTTAATTTTTATAAACCTATGATGATTCATGGAAGATTACATGGCAATAAATCTTCCTATGAAATAACTATATTCATGCAGACATGCACAAAACCAAGTTCCCCTTCAGTTTCCTCACTCAAAACATAAATATAATACATGGCAACTGGTCCTTTATTCTGAATATTGTTTTCAACTACATTTTTCTTCTGCCAAAAAAACCGCAAATTATTTCTTCAAGCAAAAGTAGTGAATAGTTAATTGCTTTTTGCTTTGTTTTTAACTTCCAGAATTGACCTGAGGCACTCTTTTTCTTTGACAGAAAGAGGAAGATAGATAATGGGCATTTCTTTAGGGTGTCTCACATCTATCACTGTTCTCAGGACAGGAGTGGAGATCTTCCATACTGCTCTGCTGATAAATTCAAGAAGTTCACAATGTGAAGTGGCCTTGAGTTCAATATGTTTGTTTAGTACAGGAGAAATCAAGTTCTACAAGAAAAATAAACACATTCTTTCAGGCTAACTTTAAAGGCTCAAGACTGACAGTTGAAAAGAGAAATAAAACCCTCAAGCCCTACCTACCTCAAGGGGAATTATTTTTTCAGCTCATCATGAGCAAAGCTATCTATACGAAAGCCATGTAGCTTAGCCACACCTTCTAGCTGATTTTTCCCCCTTCTTTTATTAACTAGGTCTTGAATCAGTAATCAATTTTAATTAAATGTGGAAGCTGTGATTTTAGGCAATGTTCATGTGCTAATGGAAATACTGTTAGCAGCAGCCAAACCAACGAAAAAGGGCAGCTGAAATACAGCTGCAGGACGGAGAGCCTGCCTGTCGGCTAAGCCCCTCTTAGCACCCCTAGTCCTCAAATCAGGAGGGCAGAGTCTTGGGAGGGGACCCATTTTCTCAAATGCATGCTTATACTGGGAGGGACAGAGGACATGGACAGCATACAGCCACTGCATATTTTTAACATGCCAGGATAAGGAGGGAAAAAAACCTTTTCCTTAGCAAGCATTTCCAGGCAGCCTAACCTCTCACCTGCTGCCAGAACCTTCTTCCTCCTTCATCAGATCTCTTCAGGCAATTCGCCTACTCCTTCTCTAGAAACACAGCCATCTATTCACACAGCTCTTCTACGCAAAGGCAGGCGAGCCAGCTAACTTGCCGTAAGGGAAAAGGTGCAGCCAACTCTAAAGCATGGCTCCAGGAGGCTGTCCGACACCTACTGACGGTGTACACCATACCTTCAACGCTACAGCTGTGGCCAGCTCCCCTGTGCCCTCTATAGCAACATTAAGCCAATTCCCCCAATAAAAAACTGAAGATGAGGCCTGGAAGCAGACAAAAAAAATGAGAAACTCGAAAGCCAGGTTAAGATTCAATCCATCAAATACCAGCTTTGGTAATCTGATGACGTAATGTTAACCACCCTCTTATGCTTCTCCAGATCTATTTTCTGCCATCTCAAGATGTGGTACAAACTTGCAAGCAAATATTAGAAGGGACAAACACAGATCAACACCTCCTCCAAAGAAGAGCTCCAATTCAGTAGTGCTCTAATATCAATTTTTTCCAAAGGAAAACGAAATCCAGCACATTCAATCCAACTGTGCAAGCCAACGCCATCTGAGAAGAGAGAACAAAGACATAAGCCTTTTACAATGAGGGTGGTGAAACACTGGAACAGGTTGCCCAGAGAGGTAGTGAAGGCCCCATCCCTGGAAACACTGAACGCCAGGTTGCATGGGGCTCTGAGCAACCTGGTCTAGTTGAAGATGTCCCTGCTCATTGCAGGGGCTGTTGCGCTAGATGACCTCTCAAAGGTCCCTTTCAACCCAAAGCATTCTATGATTCTGGAACAGTTTTGCAATGGGAGTATTACAGAATAAGTCAGTAGTTTTAAGCTCCATCTCCAGTAGTTAAAAGCATATTGTAACCTGACAGCCTGCGTCCAGTTCATTGCTGTCTTAACTACCTCATATTTCCCATAATAACACTCAGCGTTTCAAAGATGCAGAACTTAATTATGTATTCATCAAGACTCTTTTTTCTAACCAGCTGACTGTACTTAATAACAGAAGACAGAGGAAACGTTCAAAGTATATTGGAAACTTCAGCTCACAACCAAGGCCAATGTGTAAAATACCTGTGAAGACAAATTCAGATCATCTAGTTCATCACCTGAAAGAAGCACATCTGTCCTGTCATCATAGAAAACGACCTGGATAGGTGTCCCTGAAAGATTTGTAGAGCCGTGCATTTATATAACCCCCTAACCTCTTTCAGCCTAGGCTGGAGAGGTCACTTACATAGACCAGTAGCTGGCTTCAAAGCTGATGGTTGAAAAAGACTGACAGCAATGTATCCTTCCTTACACTCTCAGCATGCCCACTCCAATTACTCTCATATTTACTGACTTCTGTGACCACTCACATTTCATTTTTCCTCTCTTTGATGATACAGACATCCTGGCTCCATCTGTCATAGGGTTAAATAACCATCTCCGATTTCAGCAGATTCTATGAACTGCAAAACAGAGCCCTGAACCAATCAAGATTTTCAGGAGGTCTTTTTTTTAAAACAAAACAAAAAAAACCCCACAAAACAACTGGTCCCTTCTGAGCCGAAGGAGAGTAGAGTTTAGCCTGAGTTTCAATGGAGGTAGAAGCAGACTTGTGTTTATCTTCATGAGAGTTCCATCTAGTAAGTGTTCTCTTCTGCTTTTTAAAAACATATAATCCCAAAATTTTATTTCAGGAAAACAAAGCCAAAGAATGCTTTAACTTGTGTAGATTATTATTCATTTTTGCTTAGAATATATCAGCAAGTCGTTTTCTAACTTCAGGAAACCTCATAAATCTGATAATGTCTTTGGCTACGGAGCCATTCTGAAAGCCTACAGAAGACAATGCTCTGCAATAGATGCTTACCATAAGAGTGTGGTGAGCTAGGATATGCACCCGGAAAACCATCCACTTGCCTGTTTCTTCTTAATTATGTTTTGCTGTTTCTACTTGCTATGCACTCTCCCAATGTTACAGCTTCAATATCCCAGTAAAGACAATGACGCTTTTAGTTCTGTCATAAAGACATCCTGCCACCCATCCAGATCTTGATACTCACATTTCACTGAAGTGTATACACATTGTTTTTAACCATAAACTGGGAGAAAAATACATAATAAACACTTATGGGTTTTGGAGTAGAGGAAGATGGCATTTTCAATAAATATGAGGGCATAATTTATAAACTGCTTTCCAGGATTTTTGAATTTAAAGATAAATTATACTCCTGCCCAAGGCACTAAGTAACATCAGCCTCATTGCTAATCAGTGCCATTACTCTTTTGCTGTCACTCTGCATGAGTGAGTCAACAGAAGACTGGCTGTGCGTGCAAAACGCATTGCTCATGCAGATGCTGCTGTTCACAAACTTTCCCAGTGCATCCTCCACAATGGCTACTGCTGCAGGATGGCAGCACCTTTGGCTTTTCTCCTTCTCCTATAATTTTTGCCAATTTTTGTCTCAGTGAAACAACAGCCTTAATGAGAGTGACAAAGTCAGCAAATATGGAAAGAATACCATAAGGCTTCTTTCAAACTTTGCTTCCAAACTCAACAAGTATTGCATGTAATAAAAATCTTTGCCACTGCTTATCATTCTCCAGTTACCACTAGGCAAAATTCCCTTACATATTGGTCAAGCAGCCTACTTTAATACCAGTATCTGCAGGCAAGTTTTTAGAAGTTAAAAGAGCAATTACATTTTAAAACATTTCATACATGCCCGTTGGGCTTAGCAGAACATTAAGTATAAATTGTGCGTAGCCTTCCCAACTGAAGGATGCCACTGTGCCTAGTTTATCTGAAATAGGCTTTGGACACTGCTAAAATATAACACAACAGACACTACACAAAACAGGAGCCTCATCCAGAAAAAAAAACAAAAACAAAAAAACTCAGAGGAGGATGATACCTTCATCAGTAACTCTTAAAAAGCAGTCTTTATCAAACATGCCAGATAAGGAAAGAACACAGAAACATTTTTAAATACTTTCAGTAACACCCCAATAGAGAAAACGGTATATTTTTTTTCCCTTAACTTAAAACAAAAAAACATCACCCGCCTAGACATCCTGCAAGGTTAACTAGGAAAATTAAATTCTTTGGCACTGGAAACAGTGGCCTACAGAAGAACCATTTGTTTCAAGGTTATTGTAGGGTTACAAAATGAAAACAGACATTTGGGTTTGAAAATGCTCACACAGTCAAGGCAGATCCAGAGCAGAAAGCCCAGCTGTTACAGTAGGATGTCAGGCTCTTGTGCAGCTACACCCTGGGCAGCAGTGGGATTTTGACTGCTAAGGAGTGTGATTTGACCCAAACCCCACCAAATGCTCCTATAAGAACTGCGATGACTGAATCCAAAGGTCCATCAAGTTCAAGGTCCTTTCTGCAGCTGATGAGTATCCAGAGCCAAGGGAAGAAGGTCAGAACAGAGCAAATGTGTACCTTCCCGAGTATGCTCTCCCGGCTTCTACTTGGAAGAGGCTCACAGTGGAGTTCACAGTCTTCGAGAGTTTTTTACTCCATCAGTCTCTTGATTTGTTTTTCATTTATATCAAGTGAAATTAAATGTATTAAGTCATTTATAACGACAGTTTTGAAAAATGATGGAATGAAATTTTGGCTATATTCTAGCCAAAGTCTTTGGCATTTGTGTGTTAAAGCTTTGCAGTTTGGTGTAGAACTTCAAAGTCTTCATCACACAACAGATTAAATAGCTCAACACAGTAACGTACTGTGGGGTCACTGGGAAGAATTGGGCACTCTAGGGAAAAATGTGGACAAAAAATGGGTTTGGACAGTACTGTGCTGTCCAAACTAGAATTTGGATCCAATTGTGACGAATCATTATGAGTTATTTAGGTTTCATCTATAAAGGGTGACTTCCAAGACTATGTTTCCCCCACCCTAGAAGCACTAGTTTAATAACAAGTTTGAAAAACATTTATCTTTCTAGGCTACCATAAAAACGTTCCCCCAAACCCACTGATCAAAGGCAAAGTAAAGGAATATAGGAAATACTGCCACCATCTCCAACATAAGCAGACTCTGTCAGAGAGATAAATCATTTGACTTTTACACAAAAAATTGTAAAACGCTTTCTGTCTATTTATGACAAAATAGTCTTGGGCCAGGAAGCAGTGCTCACAGCAGCTTCCTTTCTCCAGAAATGCTGTAGGTGAAAAATAGCAAATAGACAGTGAGGGACAAGGAGAGAATCAGAGATTCTGATTTGCAGCTTCAGGCCCAGAAAATTCCAGCTGTAACTTCAAAGGTAACGTTTGATACTGCACATATAGAAAAAGAAAATTTACACTCTCCACAGGCTTTCCTTACTAAAACCCCATCATCCTGCTTCATTTAACTGCAGGATTACTGGGGAACATTTCATAATGCTTACTACAGGGACAGATTGTTTCTCCTCAAAATACAGACGTGCACCACAGACCAAATTTTGCATTTCAAAACATGAATTCAACCACCACTAACATTAACAAGGGTAACCCACACACTCCTTTCAGACTGCTTACATTCACATCTGTCAATTTAAATGTAATGGTCTAGAAATTGTAGAAAATTGTTTTTGTGGGTGTGTTTTTTTTTCTTAAGATAATTAATTTTCAAATAATATTTCTAGTGTGTCTCTAGATCCTTTGTCCATTCCAATATGAGAAAGCAAACTCTGAGATATCAACTCTAGAAGCAATTATTTCACTCTGAAATACATCACTAACTACTCCAGAGGTGCAATGGATGCACAGTGAAAGAGTGTTTTCTTTGACTTGAGGCTGAGAAACACTTTAATAGAAGCAAAGTTTTTAGGCTTCCATGCTGACCACAAGGGCTTATCCTTACAAATAAGTCATGAAACGGAAACTTTCACGTAACAGATAAAGGCAGAACGCACATGTATTTGGGTGAAACCAAATATATTTCAGTAGAAAAAACAAATAACTTCTTTTTCATGTTAATTAGGATCTTTACTCAAACTACATTGCTACGTGCAGGCAGCTACAAGATGTCACTTCACGTAAAAGACTCCAGCACATTCCCTTTGTTGCATTATCAGAAAATTTATTAAGCTATTCAGATAATGTCACTCTGATCTTTTTTTTGTGTTATCTTAGGATTTCGAAATATTTATTAAAAAAGCAGTCAGTCAGTCAAACTTTTGACCCAGCAATCTGGCACAGATCATTAAAGTTAACCCAAAAGCAAAAGCACCAAACTACGAACTTCCTCACTGTATTGCAAGATCATTATTGTGACAAGTAAATGGCAAGATCCTGATGAATGGCTGCCACTGTTCAACAGATTGAAGAGAGCTCGAAAAAGCCTTATCTGTGCTCTCTGGTACAGGAAGATTAAGGAAAGGGTGGATAATAACCTTTCATATTACCCTCAAACACTGGATTCAGTCTGTCTGGCTCCATGCTGTATTATTGCTTCGGTCCGGGCTATTGTCTATTCTCATGACATTTATGAAAAAAGAAAACAAATTTCAGGTGTATGATTTTTGGCTCATTTTACAAGACAAAAGTGCCATTAATGGCCTTCTGAATGGCTCACAACATTATAAATCATTTAAGTTGCAATTATGAAAGTCAACAAACGTTATGAATAGTATCTACACATAATAGGTTGATACCAACTTGTTTTTCAAGTATTTTAATAAAAGTCATTTCTCCCACTATAATGGTTACTATAGAGAGGAAGGTCTTAATCACCACAGGTAGGAGCTTATCAAAATTAATCACAATTGAAATTTTTAAAAATCATATTAAAAATAAAGCACTGCGTTTCTTTTTCTTTCTTTCTGATCTGTAAAGAAAAATCTCTTGAGATCCTCTATGTACTATTATTTTCCAAATTTCTTTACCTTAAATACACCAGCTCTTCTCTGCTCTGCTTTGATCAACGACTTTTAGAAACAACTATGAACATATAATGTATTCAGATGCAATTATTGAAGAGGTGGTTTGGTTGGTTGGTTTGTGAGTTTTTTGAACTTCCAGAAGTCTTTACTATTTTTATTAATATCCACTTAGATCAAAGTCTGCATAAGCTGACCAAGACAACAAGGTACAGGTTATAGAAACATATACTTCAAGTGAAAACTATGGAAAGTCTACAACACTTCCAGTCTTCCAGTACACAGGAGCAAGGATTAGATATTTCTGCTTCAAAATGAAAAGAACGGACATCTATGCTTGTCTGTGAATGGAAGCTTTTAATTAATTATAAATCTACTAAAAGTAACAAAAAGACCAATCCTATTTTTTCCCTTCTTCTTAACCTTCATCTTTCTACCTTTAAGGTACTATATCATTACAAGTTCATTTGTAATGATGATTTGGGCCACAATTTTGGAAAAAAAAAAACAAAAAACAACCCTTATGGAAATATTTAACACAGACTGTTCACGTCCTAATACCCTAATCACACTTACCTAGTTTTTAAAGCTATACACGTGTATGCACAAGATTAGAGGTATATCAACAAACAGGATACTAAGCACGGAGTAAAGTCTCAGAGCAGCTACAACCAGTGTCAAAACTCATGTTCTCATTTACAGGCCAGAACTTAACCAATAAATAATGACATGTTTTATGTTGCATGGTTGTCCCAGTGATTTTACATGAGAGATGCATGACTGTAAATATATATACATGTATTTTATAATACACTATAGATACATATGGACACCGTAGGGATCTGTATTGGGACCCGCATTCTTGTTTAATATATTCATCAATGACATAGAGAGATTGAGTGCACCCTCAGCAAGTTTGCCAACAACACAAAGATGAGTGCTGTGGTTGACACACCCAAGGAACAGGATGCCATCCAGAGGGACCTGGACAAGCTTGAGAAGTGGGACCATGTGAACCTCATGAGGTTCAACAAGGCCAAGTGCAAGGTCCTGCATCTGGGTCAGGGCAACCCCCAGTATCAATAAAGGCTGGGGGATAAAGGGATGGAGAGCAGTCCTGCCAAGGACTCAGGGATACTGGTGGATGAAAAGCTGGACACGAGTCAACAGCGTGCACTCACAGCCCAGAAAGCCACCTGTATCCTGGGCTGCATCAAAAGCAACATGGCCAGCAGGTCAAAGCAGGGGATTCTGCCCCTCTGCTCTGCTCTGCTGAGAGCCCACCTGGAGTCCTGCATCCAGCTCTGGAGCCCTCAGCACAAAAAGGACATGGAGCTGTTGGAACGCGTCCAGAGGAGGGCCACAAAAATGATCAGAGGGATGGAACACCTCTCCTCAGAGGAAAGGCTGAGAGAGTTGAGGCTGTTTAGCCTGGAGAAGAGAAGGCTGCGAGGAGACCCTTCTTGTTGTTTTTGACATCCCTTGCCAGCTTCAATTCCAGGTGGGCTTTGGCCTTCCTCATCGCATCCCTGCACGCTCTGACCACATTCCTGTACTCTTCCCAAGTGGCCTGCCCCTCTTTCCACA
>Ga0065711_1003304_pt1 | contig 28675 bp, 19 predicted proteins | sample Hoacrofraction12_FD_59098 | JGI IMG/M metagenome (GOLD analysis project Ga0065711, IMG submission 59098) | Hoatzin crop microbial communities from Cojedes, Venezuela - Epithelial fraction 12 v2 (version 2) | ecosystem: Host-associated > Birds > Digestive system > Esophagus > Crop | place... | reverse complement strand
CCCCCCCCCGAGTCATTTTCTATGCCAGTCTGGAGTTGCAGACTCCCTCTGCAAGAATATAGGCACCACACTGGTCTGTTCACTACCTACACACAGTTCTGTGCAGCTACCTGTCCTGCCTCTGACTGCAGATAAAACTATATTTCCAGGTGGGGAATAGGAGCAGGACAAGGAATACGATGCTTCTCTTGAATACTCTGCCAGCCTCTGACATTTAGCAGCTCAGGCAAGAATTTGAGTGGGTTATGGTTACTATGAATTTAGTAACTGCTAGTGGATTTCCCTTCCATGAGCTTAAACAGTGTCCTCCTGAACTTTTAGTAAGCGCACCATCCTGGGGCAGTGAATCTCACATCTCAGTTAGGACTTATCTTTTGTACCTGCTCCGTGTTACTGCTGTTCATCACATTTTCTGTAAAATAAATGTATATGAAGTTGTTTTCTAACTTTTAAAAATTATATAAGTATGTTATACATATAACATCATAATTATAAGTAGTGTGTTATATTATTAGAATTACAATATTATAATTGTTATTATTCTGTTCTATTCTATTCATTATGTTATATTATATTACTTTGCATTCCATTGAAATGGGTTGGGGGTTTTATAACCTGAATAAGTTTATGAAAAAGAGTAAAGCCAATTAACTCCCAGATAGATGATGTACAGTTTGGGCCAAGATGGAGTCAAGGACCACAACTGGACTTTGTGAGGTCCCTCCACACATCTGCATCAAATTAACAACTCACAGTGCTTCAGGACCTCACATTTTACCGCTTTAGCTATTTTACCACTGCAAGTTATGAGAGATTTGTCACTGGCTTCCATGGGAGCAGTATGGAGCCATATATGAACAACTCAAGGTCACACAGCTATAAAGTATCAGGTCCAGGAAATGAACCTTTATCTCCTGACTCCTTATGTATTGCTTTAACCTCAGGGTGAGCCTTTGTTCTTTTGTTTTCCTTTAAAAAATATTTTGACCAAAACATATTATTTTCTCCATGATGTTACATGAATAATTCCTCCTATATTATGTCTTGGTTACATTTCCCATAGATCTTTGATGTGGAAAGAAAAATAACATACAGTATCTTCCAGTTAAGTAAATTCTCTGCTGAAAAATTCATGAAGCGATTTTACATTTCCTATTGATCAGATCTTCCAAATAGGCTTGTAAACTGAAACCTAGTCTTCCTCAGAGGAATCAAAATCTAAAGCCTGATTCCATGCTTTCTCACATATTTGGACAACTGTGCTAACAGTAAAGTGAGGACTTCTCCAGCATCCGTAGGTGTTGAACACAGGCAGAAAACCCATCGGGCTGTTTGCGGCCAGCCCATCAGTGACCAAGAATTTTGCCCTCACTCACATGCCCTGGAACACATGGAAAGACACGTGACTGTGGAGCTGATCTCCTGACATAGTTGATGAAGTGTGATCAAAGGAGTTGTGAAAAATTTGTTTCAGTCCAAAATCTATCCCCCCATCAATACTTCCCAAAACAACCTCAGACTTTGAAACTTTTTGCCCATATTTTTTTTGTCAGTTGTTTTATATTGAGGACCATAAGAGACAGCCAGTCAGAAACATGGAAGTCCTTTAAGTAATATTATTTATTAATGGCATGTTCCCATGCTGCCAAAGAGATCAGATGCTATGGCGAAAGAAAAACAACTTGGAAACAGAAAAGCGCTAATCCCCATTATGATGTTCATCTCTATACATTCTCCGAAAGCGTTTTATGAACCCATTTGCAGGAAATGAATCCATACAAGATATGGGCTTAGGGGGGAAAAAACAGCATAAGCTGCTATTTATGTACTCTGACCTCAGAAATTACATCAGATTGACTGTCAGTCTCTGTAGAATGAATCAACAACAGCCCCTGACACTGAGGATTTATTCCCTTGCTTGTGTCATTTGGTTCCCAGAGACAGCTGTGGAATTATTGCTGTTTGCTGACAGGCAAAAGTGTGACTATCACCTTAGACAAATCAAGAAAATATGATAGGGAGTTGTTTTAATTAAAAGAGAAAAGCAAAAGGGAATTACAAGTTTCATTGAGGAGTGCTGCTTGCTAGTTATCTAACATATGTGGGACTTGTAGGCCACTACAATTAGCACTTGGGAGAGATGGGATGTGGCACAGGATTTGCATCACTAGCCAAGGCAGTTCCCAGGTTTGGGCTGTCCCAGGACAGAGAGCACAGGTCTGGCACTTCTGCTCTTTGTCACTGCCTTTGCTCTTTCCTGTGGGATTGGTGGAAGTGAAAGAGCCAGGCAAGGAAGGGTGTTTGCACAGGGCAAAGCATGTGTTTTGTGGGTTGCTTCTTTGTAGTCTTGCATGCAGCGAATAAATACAGACAAACCATTTTATGTTCCGTCTCTTACTCAGAATCTGTTAAGGTGACACAGAATGTTACAATGTCATGGGTTTCCATTTTGATAGTGTCTCAGATCAATTACCATCTGTAAACTAAAAATAATGATAATCTTAATTTAAACTGGAAATCAGCAAAATACATATGAAATATTAAAAAAACCCCAGAAAACTAAACAGGGAAGTAAAAAATATTAGTAAATCAACTGCCAGTCTGCTGATATATGTGACTCAGCTCTTATTGTTTCTGGAAATTCAAAGACCTTATAAGCAAAACACTTACATAAAAGTGCAGCTTATAACAGTAAATAAAGGCACTTGACTTTGCAGATGTGACTTGGCCATAAGATCTTTCAAATTCTTTCTCAATATATACAAAACCTCCTTAACCTGAGGGAAATTATTCATACATTACAAATTTCAGTTTATACTTCTGCAAGGAATAATTTATAAGACACACATAGAATAAGTTTTGAAATGGTGAATAGCTCCAAGCAAGGAACCGATGTTTCAGGTACCCAAGTTCTTTATAGAAAACTGAAGAAAAAAATTTGGTTTTTTTTTCCCCTCAAGATTTAATCTTGTGAATAATTTTCTCGGTTATTTTCATTAGTGACCTTGGCAAAAAATGTCGGCATTTCACAGATTAATTTTCTAGTGCTGATGTCATAAAGGTGGTTGGCACTATTTCTATCAATGAGAATATTATGTGCAAAGTAGATGACCCTGCAGGTTAGAGGGTTAGATCTGTGGTGAAATTTAATGGCATGAAATGAAACTTCAGGCATTTAAGGATGAATAACAAGTATTCCTGTAGCAATTACTGTTGTGGGTTCATAAACTGAAAACAGGAGAAGGAGGAGAGAGCTGGGTGTGGTGATACATTATGGGCATGGCCATTGTCTGGTGACCTTGCAAAATCACGTACGGGTCAAGGATATATGAGCAAGGATGTGGTTAGAGTATGGCTGAAGGACTGGGCAGTGTCCCAGGGACTCATGCTGAGTTGTCACTGTTTAATACTGGTTTAGCCATGTTGTAAGAGCAGCCAGGTGTCTGCCAACATACTTATACATGGAAAAAACCTATGTGAGAGATCTCACATATGTCTCCCTGTTGACCTGATTATCGCGACTCACTCTAAAAGACTAGCATTTCAGTCTGAAATAAGCCACCCTCTCAAAGGACCATGTAGACTCAGAGGTCCATTGCCTCTTGCGGAAGAGCCAAAGAGGTCCTGGTCTCCACTCCTTCCTGATTGCATCATGGGACATGCCAAGGTGATAAGTGACGTGATCCCAGATCGTAATTCACTCTCTCTGCATTTTCATGATGGTTATAGGAATTCATGTGTTCTCTGCTTTTAAATTCAGTAGCTAGTACCCAGGTGAAATTCCAAGCTTTCTATTAAAGTCCCTGGAAGCAGGGACTCCCCTGTAACCGAGTGGTGCCAAATTCAAAGCAGTTGAATTAAATTCCTTTGCCTCTTACAGTAACTTTGAAACTGGGTTTCACACCTCTTCCACAGGCAGACAAGATTATTGTTGTATAGAATGTGAAAAAAATTGTTCGAAATAATTTAGTTTTTCCTCCAAACAGTAAGATTGTAGTCTGTTGTCTATTACAGCAAATTTAATGAACAATATTGAAGCATTGATTATAACTCTTAATTTTCAGCAGAAATAAATACTGAATCCTACCAAACCCTTATCATTAATAAATATATTTGGATAATAATATGTTAAAATTTATAGCTTAATACATTAATAATTATAGGTACTTGTACTCCCTGGATGTAGCTGTATCTTACACATCCGGCAGAAAAAAATCCTCTTGATTCCCTGCTTGCAAAAGTCTTGACTATTGGCGAAGCCTTGCTAACAACATTACAGATTCTTACAGCACTTTCACTTTGTATCTTTTTCAGTACTGTCATTCCATGCCTCCAGACTTTCATAAAATGATTTTGCTTCTTAAAAACACAAAAGCTGTCTGAAGGCTGAACATTTCTAGTGTCTATGGTTCTATCCTTTGAAAAATTTTCACACTGTTTTTTACAAACTCCCTCTGACTGAATTTTCTAGGCTTTTGACTGGAATTTTGGCCTAGTTCTATACACTCTTAATGGGTTATGATCTCATAGTTCAGCGAACTTCTGTATTGTCTTGATTTTACCTCCAAGCCTTGAATTCTGATCTGAGGCTGTCTCCTCTGCTCTGTCTCTTCTAGTTGCCATTTTCTCCAATCCCCATTACACTTTGCTTGGGAACTCCACAAGCCTACCAAGACAGTACCTCTAACACTGGACGCTTTGCTTTGTTATTGTTTCACAAAGGATGTTGAACCAGGTTCACGTGCTCAAGCATTGCTTAACAGGGTCTGTAGCTGCTAACATACAATGGCTCTAATTGTGAAAGTTACTTTGGGGGGGAAAATACAAACCAAAGGGGAGAGAGAAGGTGAAAAGAAAATGCTGAAAGGCTTTCCCCAGGGTCAGCTAGAAGACGAAGTGATGGGGTTCCCCAGTCAAACATCCCCCTCAGGTGCCCTCTCAGCGCAGCAGGGAGACTCCCCCCAAAACATTTTCTGTGATAACTACACACTCTTCATCAGGACCTGCTCACACCCTCTCTTGCTGTTCTCACTTACAGTGCTATGAGCACTGATGGGACCATGCTTTGATAAGGGGTAGGTGCTGCTCTTGGTTGTTAAGCTCTGTACATGCATATTATTGGCTCCCATAATGTAAACCAAAAACTGTGACCAAGGGTAGGAAAAAGGGGGGAAGGAAGGTGGGTCTCTCATGCCAACGGCAAAAATGAGAATCTGCTATAGTCACACTAATGGGGTTTGTAGGTGCAAGGCCATGAGAATCACAACATGAGAGCAATAGTATGAGAGCATTAAAGGAAAAACACAGCCCAGATGTCTCTAGAAAATGCTGCCTTGACAGCCTGGGTGAGAGGGTGGGGAGCTGGCAGTGAAAGGTGGGCTGCAGAGTTGTGACAGCGAGGTCCCCAGTGATGCAAAAGGTACCTCAGACACCGAGCAACATTATGAAGTCCAAGAGTTTCCCTCACTTTTTCACTTCTTATATGAAAATATATTCGAAGTTGCATTCTTCATAGAAACATGGTATAGTTCAAATTTCTTTAATACATCTTGGTAAATGCCTTGCTCTTCCTCCTTTAAGTGCAGAGTGCTAAACAAATCTTGAACCTCTGATGGGCAGTATTAAGGAATAGTTTCAGAAGTGGGAGGGGAAGATGGGTTATTTTCTGTTCTTGATGTGCTCTGAAAAGTTAATTCAGAGATAACTGAAGAAAATGGCTGTGAAGGCAGGAGGAAAACTTGTACTCCCTTCTACTAGCATCAACTGAGTCTAACAGATCCCATTCGCACTAGAATGATTGATTTTCTAATAAGCCAAGCCAGGAGGTAGCCTGTTTTTATGTCTCCTGTCTTTCTTTGAATATTCTGCCTGGGGCCCCAGGGAGGAACTGTCTTTTGTATAAATGAAATCTAAGTGATTTTAGGCATCTCAAAAAGAAAAAATCTATGTGTATGCTCTGCGTGGCAAGGAGGAAAAGAAAAATCTGTATCATTTCTAGTCTGACTGTCAGGCTTCACTTCATGCCAAAAACTCCTTTTTGTAAGGAAGGGTCTTTCCCCTTCAAACCTTGCCACCCTTGATTCAGGGACCTTTGAGAAGGCCCTAAGGTCTGTCTCTTCTCTCCATTGTCCCTACTTGCTTGGTGCACAGAGTGGAATTTCCCTTCTGTGGGTCCTGTACCCAGCCATTACGCACTCTGACCGTTTTGAGGTTGCCTCCTTCAGGAAAGAGGGCTGTTGACAGGCCTTCGTTGACATCTCAGGGAGATGATGGAAATAAATCAGTGGGTGTGACATATGTGGTGGGGTCCAAGAATCTCCAGACAAGTGTCAAGGACTACTGTAACTCCAGGGTACCACCTTGCCTGAGCTTATGGTGATCATATGGACCCGGGCCCCAACAATGACTGAGAGCACAGCGTTGAAGTTAAAAGCTGAAATTTTGGGGGGTCTGGCCTGTATGTTTATCCCATGGGAAAAAGAGCTCTGGTGGGAGTGTAGTCACAGCCATGTGAGAATATCCAGAAATAATCCAGAAAGTCAACATACAAGAGGAAACTGGCCCTCATGACCTTAAGCATGGGAGGAGGATGGAGAGCACGCTGAACAGTGGAAGTTGTTCCACCTCCTGGCTGAGCTTCAAGGGTGAATATGGATGGCAAAGATAGCAATGTAAAAGGACATGTATCCAGGAATGAGAAAGTCCGTCCAGAATCTTGAGTCTAGGTGGAGACATATATACTGGTCAGGATTGTTCCTTGAGGGTGGTGGATCTGGCAATACCAGACAGCAAAGACTGCCGTGGGTTTACTGATGTTACAGTGATACTGTGACTGATATGTCTGTGGCCTGGTGAGCATCAAAGGGTCATTGCTTTTTCTCTTGGGGCCCCAAAGTAGGTAAGCTGCTTCTCTCAGGCCAGGGAGGACATTGCTTTCATTGAAGGGGGCCAGGAATATAGCCTGGATCAACTTAAAAATATTGGCTGGGCTGAATGCAAAGGTAACATTGTGAAACTCAGCAACCTGTGATACATACGTAACTTGAGAGGATGTGATCCAGTAGTCCCAGTGGCCCTATTATCTGTGAAAATGATGTGCCCCTCAATTAGTCGTAACAGTTATCAAAGCAGGCGCACAGTCACCTAACAGCAGGCAAGCTCTGGTCTCTTTAGGTGCAGCTTAGACATTATTTGAAAATTCTACCTGGGAGACCAAAAATACAGAAACCACCTGGCAGTGGTCAAGATTTCAGCTAATATAACCTACATAGTAAGGACTGATGTCAGAGGACCCGTCTTAGTACTAGAGCTTAATTAGGTAAATGTTGCAGCAGGTTTTGGTTGACATAACTTTATGGGACACAAAGCCATTATGCAGCTTCACATCAAGAGGAAAACTGCAGAGCTGAAAAAGAACTGCAATAACAATGAATGCAAACATAATTTTTTAAAAAGTTCTTCTAATAAAAAAAAAGGCTGAGCATGAGACTTTTTTCATTAGCTTCGTGGATGGGTTGAAAATCCATGAAAGTGAGGGAACAGTTGCAGTGTCTCCTGCTGCAAAATACTGAGGCAGATGTAGTACAGTCTAGCCCTAGCAAGGCACCTGAAGGAAAGCCAACAACACTCTCGTCTGTAGTTCTGGCTTGCACTCCAAGCAGTGTCTGGCAGTGAGCAGACTGTGCTCTTCGTCTAAAATCGAACATCTACAAACAGGTTCACATTCATCAGAAGTAGAGTTTGACAAAGTTACAGACAGAAAATGAAGAGATAGCGAGATCCCTGCCATGAAGAGTTTTTGGTCTACTGTAACAGTTGCCTTTTCTGCAGAATGCAGAAGACGCCCACAATCCCTCCCCTTTACCACTCTATACCAATCACACTGCTGAGACTGGTGTATGCAAACTAGTATAATTATACCATCTTAAAAACTCCGTGGACCCTCTTATTTTGGTAGAGGTGGTTTTTTTTTGGCTGGACCGGGTGCATAAGTAAATGTCAGTTTCCAGATACAGCTCAGCTAATGGAAGAAGATACAACCCCTGGATGCACATTATCCCATTTTGCTGAAGGTTACAGACTTGCTAGTCCAGTTATTACAAGTTCACATTTACCACTTTGGCTTCAGTGGAGCCCAAACTGCACTTCTGTCAAAGCTGAAATTCATTTAATGGAAATACGCAAGATCTGAGCAATCAATATAAAAAGTATCCAAATGATCACCTTACTATCTGCAAGCAGCTCCTTTGGCCTTTCTGTGGTGATCAGGGATTCAGGAATGCCATTTTTTTTTTCTGGTAGGCATCTTCCTTGTTGGGTTTGAACAACTCTTAAGATTTTAGCATATACATCTTCAGCTATGAGTCCTTGCACCAGTCCTCTGTAGGTATGGACTTCGTGATCCATGCACCTGATTCTGCAGGCTGTTAAATGTGTGTGTGTGTAAATCTGAATGAGCCACAGCTTTCCCAGTCCTTTCTGCCCCCTGCAAAATTCTTCCCATCCCCTCTCAAGCCTGGCCACTGACTTTCTGGACTTCACCAAAGACCTTCCGGCTTGCTGGAGGAGGTACAGGCTCCCAGCTCTCCGCTCTCTGTGCCCCTCTGCTCTGCCATACCCTGCAGCCTCAAGAACCTTCTCCCCATTTAACTTGCTTCCTAACTTTGCCAAGGAACACAGCAAATGATTAAGAATACAGAAGTAAAATAAATACCATCTGTTTATAAAAAATTAGCATAAATAGTGGCGATCTAAATATGCAACTGAAATAATAGGGAAACCCCTTATTATTCAATGCCTTATTTCACATTCTAACAGACAAAAGCAGACACTTCAGGTTTTTTTATATATATAAAACTATTTGACAGGCTTTTTCAACCTCATACATTAAACAGCTAAGGCAGGCATTTATGCTACAAAGACCAAGGTTTGGGCCTATAGACCTGCAAAGGAACACACGCGTGTTCTTCCTAATTTGATACAGCCAAAATCAGTCAGGCAATCTTTGACCAAAGATTTAAACTAAGACAATCAGTCTGAGTCTGCCCAAGGAGAATTAAGGTATTGTTCCACTGTTAGGTGGGCAATGGTTTCTGGCAAGGGGTAGTTAACACCTCTAGAGCTGGATGGGGAAAAGCAAAACACCTCTGTGGCTTAAAAATGCTTGGATGATTCAGCCTTTAGGAGGTAGTGTCACTTCCAGGTGGACAATCTGAACTTCATTTGTAGCTGAGTCTTTGGCTGTAGCAAGAGAGGGAAGTTGATGTTAGACATGCTAGTAGGAAAATGTACATGGCTACATACATATTTCATGGGGTTATTTTTAGTGTGTGTCTTGGTCTGTTTCTACTCAGCTGCCCAGTAGGCCTAGGACACTAAAGAGATTCAGTAAGGAAACTTTTGGCATTGTTAAAGATTTACTCTGCGATATGGCACACAGCCCTGAGGGCACCACTAGGCCTTCTGTCTTCAGTGGTCTTCACCTAGCACAGCCCACCCAGGACCCCGGGCCCCATTTCAGTGCAGCCGTGCCCCATCCCAGCTCCAGCGATGCCGTGGGAGTGCCTACGCTCAGTCTTGACTCCGTGCTGCCTCTGGCCAGGCTGGGACCCCAGCTTGTTGCTCCTCAAAAGCACCAGGAGCTCTTGGTGGCCCCATTGTTGGCCCTGGCTCTACCCACAACACTCATCCCTGAGGTCCTCACTGCACCTTGCTCCCCAGCCCCAAGGGACCAGCTGGTCAGCACTGATTTTGAAATTTACGATGTTTCTTATATAAAATAACTATATCTGCCAACACCAGCTAGTAGGTCTGAAGGACTTTTTCCAGACCAACAGTGTGTGTGCTGTGCTCTGCCTGTACCAGCTCCTTGCCACCTCACCTGCTCTGCCATCCTGGGTATGAGTCGCATGCTTTTTTCCCTTTACATGGGAGGCCCCTTTCCTTCAGCCATCGCCTCTGGTGTCCTCTGTCACATCTCTTAGTCATGGCACTGTCCTCTTCCTACAGCTGCATTCTTCTCATGCGGGAAAAGGTTGCTGAAGACTCAGTATTGGCTTGTCTCCAAGGGAGGATTGCAGGACCTGCTGAGCATGAAACGAAGTAGACTGTCTTGGGGAAAGAGTGGCATCTGGGGGATGAGATTCACCCATAGTTAAAGACACCTAAATTTAGGATTTCACTCTTAAGGATCTAAAAGTGAGCTGTGCCTCTAACACTCATGTCAGTCAATATTGCTTTCCAGTGACAAAAAAATGGTTGCTGAAATACCATCTCCTGTTGAGTCACCACCATTTAGAAAACCACTTTCACATACCTACTTTCTGAAACTCAATCGCAGGCAACAAGCTGGATTCCGTTGCCTGCACAAGGGTAGTTTTGGAGATTCCCTAGGCTGCAAGATATTTGCATGAGGTTCAACAAGGTCAAGCGCAAGGTTCTGCACCTGGCCCAGGGTAATCCTCAGCATAAGTGTAGACTGGAGAATAAATGGATTGAGAACAGCCCACAGGAGAAGGACTTGGGGGTCTTGGTTGATGAGAAATTCAACACGACCCAGCAATATGTGCTCACAGCCCAGAAGGCCAACTGTATCCCCTTTCTGCCCCTCTCCTCCCCTCTGGTGAGACCCCACCTGGCATCCTGCATCCAGCTCTGGAGCCCTCAGCACAGGAAAGACATGGACTTGTTTGAGCAGGTCCAGGGGAGGGCCATGAAAATGATCAGAGGGCTGGAACACCTCTTCTATGAGGAAAGGCTGAGAGAGTTTGGGTTGTTCAGCCTGGAGAAGGGAAGGCTGGGGGGAGACCTTATTGTGGCCTCTCAATTTATAAAGGGGGCTTATAAGTAAGATATAAGTAAGATGAAGACAGACTGTCACTAAGAGGGCCCTCACAGAACAAGGGCAATGATTTTAAACTGAAAGAGGGTAGATTCAGATGGACATATGGAATAAATTCTTCATGATGAGAGTGGTGAGACACTGGAACAGGTTGCTCAGGGAAATTGTGGATGTCCCATCGTTGGAAATGCTCAAGGTCAGGGTGGACAGGGCTTAAAGCAACCTGAGTGAAATATGGTCCTGACCATGGCACGGGGGCTGGACTAGATGATGTTTAAAGGTCCTTTCCAACCCAAATCATTCTGTGATTCTATGATTCTGTGGGGTTAACAAACACAAAGGAGAACTTTGGGGTCGACCCACATTCTGGAAGGCCAGGCAGGGTGTCATGTGGCATCTCAAATACACTTAAGTTCCTTTTCTTCGGCAAAATTTACTGCCTAATCAGCACCATCACTGGGTTCTAAGGAGTGATTCAGTTCACTTTTCATCAACTGAACACATCTCTTGGCTCCTTTGACAGTATTAACAAGATGTCCATTGACTGGAACAGGAATTTAGATACACCCATTTGGATTCCTATATGAAGACACCCACATTTAATTTGTGACTTGAATCCCGCTCTTCATCTCTTTAGCAGTATAACAGTGCCAGACTATTTATAAATCTTCAGCCTAGCTGGAGATTTAAAAACAAACAAAGCAAGCAAGACTACTATTAAATACCAAAACACTTTAAAACAGCATACCTTTTACTGCAAGAAGTTACAATATCTTATGTCTTTTAAATGAAAAGTAATATTCTCATAGATTTCCAATTCCTTTGTACATACATGAGGCTGGACAGTTCAGAACAATGCCAAATATATTCAAATTTTTAATGACTTTGTAGGAGCTGGCACCATNGCTATATACAAATATCCCNTCTTATTTGTAAAATAAAGTCCTAACCCTGTTGTCAATTATGGTGTAAGCATCCTTTAGACCCTTAATGCAAATAAGGAATACTTCCATAAATAACAATGTGCAGTCTCTCATTCAAGGTCCTGACAACCCTGACTGCTCATCAAGGTAATACGAGACAGANGTCGCAAGAACAACCTTAGGAATGTCAGTCGCGTACTTTGTCTGCACAAGCTTTCTTGCTGTAATCAACACACCTTTTTATTTCCTTGTTTAGGCATCAGCAGAGAGATGTGTCTTTGCATTTCAGTAAGCGTANGTAATCCCGTCAGCAGTAAAAGAGATTGGAAGCAGCAAGAGAGGCTATATCCTAAGACATTAATCTCTCATCTGTGCCGGAGAATTGTACTGTGTTGGCCTAGGAGTACAGAGATCTCATCACGGTCTCTTTCTGTAAATTCTGTATAAAGCGGTAATGAACAAGTGTCTTTTTTCTCAGAGATATTTTTGTGATATTCTTCTCTGTTCGCCAATTGTGGAATATCAGCAGGTCATAGATTACCAAATGTCTTTCTGCAACCCCAAAACATTTATTACATAAGAGATAAAGAGAAGAAAAATGTATTCTTATGACAGAAAGGGTATTTTATCTCCTTGATAGATGCAAGATTTGATGGGAAATCACCTAGATCCCACTTTACCTGTGTGAACTTAAAAGTGATTTATGCTGAAAACTGTAAGAACTTACAAACCTATGAAGAGAAGAAATCTCTGTTAAAAAAGGAACAATGTATTTTATCTCTGTGCATTTCCACCAAGGTTTTGACAGTTGTAAGGAAGCCTAAAGCTAGGTCTGTAACCGAGTGTAGGCACCGATGTTTGGATCTGCTTTTCAAAGGCAAGTTCTGTATACACAGGTTTGAAGTCTGTGGCTTTTAAGCAAATGTACCTTCTTCTCTTACGAAGCTGGAAGGAGTTACAGAAAGTAGGGTTTTAAAAAATTGAGCACAATCTCTCTTTTCTTGTCTGTAATCTATGAATGAAATTTCTCAGGCAATGTTGCTGGGCAAGTCTTCATGTGGGTTTTATTCCACTGAGAGAGATTAGAGAAAATGAGAAACTGAAATGGGGCTGCAGTTAAGCGGAGTTGGCCATTTGTCACGGCTGTAGACCTAGGAGAGCAGAGGGAATAACGCTGAGGCTGAAACACTGGAGAATGTCTTCAGAGTGAAATGAGCAGGAATATATTTGATGGAAACGAATTTTCTTCCTTTATTCAATGTTTTTGTCTCAGAAATTGGAAAGTGCAATGACCTAATTATATTTCTTTATTGTACTGGCATGGCTTCAAGTGACTGCCATTTCATACTGATTGAAGATTGTAGTTGCTAACCATGTTGCTGTAGAAATTGCACATGCTCTTTCACTTCAAATTGAAAGTGTTCCATTCAATGAAAATAGTCTCTCTGTGCTGAGAGTTGCAGCTCAGAAGTTTGTCCCACAGGTTTTCCAAGCGGTGAGATCCAGGGAAAAAAGAAAGAATGAAGATTTAGAAGGAAACTGTTTTCTAGTCCTATCTCTGTGACTCAAACACCAGAAGACCTTGTTCAAGTCGCTTGTGCTCTTTATGCATCAGCAAAAGGAAATAACGCTCCCTTTACTTCTCAGTGAAGCCCCTTAGGGTTCACAATGTTTTAACTGGCAAGAATAGCCTAGATGCAGTCCAGAGATTCAGTGATGGTGAATATTAGCAACAGAAGTGTTTGTTTGTCCTTAAAGGTCAAAGGCTGAAGTAAAACGTGTATCATCATCTTGCTTACTTGTTTTTATTACGTGCTAGAAAGATTACAGCCTATGAGACTTCCTAAATCACTGATTCAGCTGTGAAGTAAAATGTAATAGTTTATTGACCTGTCATTTTACCAAACTACCCATGCACTGTTAAAAGACCGCTGGGGATGGTAGAACTTGCATTAATGTCTACATTCATTGGCTACGTAGATCTGAACCCCTCTGTACTTCTACTATAAGAGAATTCACGACTGTATTTAATTAATGCTAGGTTTTAATGATTTTCATTATAATTTACTGTGTCATTATGGCTTATTGTAGATGCTCAGTTTGAAAGGAGATGACAAATTTGTGCCTGGAAGAGATGGCATTTTTTAATTTTGCAGGTGATTAAAAAGTATAGGCCAAATTCTGTCCCTAGATTTCACTGAATTCCTCTGAGATAGAATCGGCCTTAGTTTACAATAGACTTGTGCAAGGCTGCAAAGAAAGCTCATTTGCACAATGTTGAAAGGACAATGTTCTACAGGGTATATAAAACAGCTCAGCTTGTCTTTAACTGCTACATAACTCGTGTAGGCTCAAGCTAATTACTTTTCGGCACAGAGAGACCTGAAGTCTTAGTTGCTTGTTCTGAGCTGCCACTTATAAATTAACTATCAGTATCTCCCAAACTTGTGTGAGTTCAGTGGCTTATTACTTCAACCAAAGGTAGCATATAAGCTTTATATATCAATTTATGAAATACATTGTTTTTTCTACTTGAACTGTTGTTAAGACCATTACTTTTCTTAATTCAAGTTCATTTTACCCACTTACATTTTCTAAAGTTTATGTACTTAGCTGCCTAAGCCTAGACAACTAGTGAAAAAAACTCACAGGTATGCATTTCTTGCAAGAGTTAGAAATAGCTTAACTGAGACAATATAACATCTTGTGTTTAGAGAACCAGGTCTCCTACTGACATAAGAACACATAGCATTAGACCTTATGTTGATAGGATTTGAACTTTTAGGGACTTTCACCATTTTTTCAATATCTTTCTGAACTGTGTTTTCTATGTTAGGAAGGGTCTGACTGTAAAAGCAGAGTAGAGCCAGATAATATTTTACATGAATCTTGATATGAAACGGTTTATGTTGCATCCCAGTATGCCATAAATCAAAACTGTTTCATTTTGTAGTCTGTTTTTCTTTCTCTCTGTTGAAATGTTAATCTCTGAATTTATATGTAGACTAGAATGGAAAGTTTCAAAACTGAGTGGCTGGCACTGATTTCGGAAGTCTGATCATAGTTAGTCAAATTTGAAAGTATTGGCCCAAGATACCGTGTACTTTGGAATATCTCATTTAATATCTCTTTGAAACCTGTTCATGCTTTATTGCAAACAGTGGTGTTGACCTGTGTGTGGAAAAGACTTTTCTTCAGCAAATTTTCATTGCATATGTTCCTCCTCTGTATTTTTGATTTTTTTTTTTACTACTTGATCTGGTGCTAGCATCTATGCAAACACTAGTCAAATTTGTCTACAAAGATAAACATCTTTTGCAGAAAAGTCAAACCAAACAAAATGGAACTTTTCTCCCTTACTTTCCTTTCTCCCCTACCCAGGTTCTGGGTGTGACTAGCAGCAGATACTGCAAGACTCTGATTTGGCAGAATTTCAGCAGCTTTGTGTGCACACACACAAACCTTGATTCACATGAGCACCATGCAAAATCATGTGGTACAGAGCGTAGTTAAGAGTTTTAGATGTTTTAGCTAAGGCTCATATACTCTTCTCGACATTGGTGCCTCTAATCTAATCAAACAGTTTAGTCTTCTAATTTTGTTTGTTCATTTCCTTGGTTTCTTTTTTCTCAGTGTGAGACGATCATATTTATCAGTCAATCAATATGTTGTTTGTGAGATTGTAATTTAGTCTATGAATATTAGAACACTGTAGATCAGCAGGATCCTCACAAGCACACCTTTTTTTCCCCACAAATGAACTAATGTTTCATGTTTTTCATTTAGATTTCACTTACCCTAATGTGAACAAGAAATCAACAATTCAAACTGGTGGCATTGATAAAGAGGCATAAGTGAGGTGAGAACCCACCTGAAAGGCTTGAGTAAGGTGCTTCAGAAATTTTTTCTGTGCATATTTTATTATGCCATTGTTGTTAGGTTTCTTATGCAGGACCTAAAGACAGATCTGATTTGCTTCCATGACAAAAGACTAGCAAAGTTTACAGAAATGCAGCACATTATTTCTGCAGTCTGCATGCACAAGTCTTTTGCTACAGAATAGCTTCTGTAGTTGTAACTAGTGGTGGCTGAAGAAACTTGGATTCAAGGGGTGTAATCAGGATAAAAGAAATGATGTATTGAAAGGGTAGATTTTACTGGCAAGATTTAAGTGTGTGCAATCCATGACTGTAAGGTTGGACCATTGACTGGGAGTTCCCAATTGACTTGAAGAGCTGAATCTCACTGCGCACCCTCCACAAATGCTGCTGCTGAATAAAGCACTGCAAATTCCCACCATGGAAGAGAAAAAACTCTAAATCTGTATGGCAAATAAACAAATGTTCCTTGGAGCATTCATTTGGTACATCCCTGTGGAAAGGGGAACTTCCCTGGTGAAACATGCTGAGAACACCGGTTGTCTGATGTTTTCTTCATTCTGATGAAGTCTAGATGCAATTTCTTCAACTAATCTTAGCCAGCTATGGGTGAAATACATAAATCTAAATTCCCTTTTCAGTCAGTAGAGGGAAAGAGGCTATGAAGAAGGGCAACTCATCCCTTCTTTGGACAGTAGTTAGAGGGTGCATTGTCACGATCAGCCTAAGTCTGTATGAGATGGGATGCTGTTGAAGTGACTGGCCCCAAGTTCCTTCCTGTCCCCAGCTGAGCATCTGCTCTGCCTTCCCTGTGATAAGTCTAGCAATCATCATTTTCTTCTGGTAAGACTATCTAGGTAACCTGAGAGCCCAGGAGCTGAACCATCCTTTACTTATATATTTCCTGAGGGAGACAGAAAATAACAAATTCTTTTCTAAGGAGAATTGATGAAGCTAATGGTCAGATCTAGTCTGCCTAACTTAGAGATCAAGCTGGTTCTTAAAATTTAGGCAAGCAGTGGGACAGTACATCTGAGGGAAATGCCTCAGGTTGCCACATAATCAATGACACCTTATTTGGGTGGATACATTCTCCTCTCTAAGACTTTGAAGGTATCTTCCTCTCTCCACTACTTCTACAGGGGTGGTAGGCATTAGTTTTAAGAGACTGGGAAGGAATTCATCATACCAAATGAGTATCTAAGATAGTAATCCTAAAATCCTTTAATATCCATGGAGAGGGATACATTGAGGGTGCAATTCTCAGTTTCTTTTAGACATCTAAAATGGGTCAGATGAACAAGACCCTGAATGTCTTTATTTTTCTACATGAAACAGGGAGTCTCAGCTTATTAGTTCAGGTGCAAACATCCATATCGTAAAGCTATTGTTTCCAAGGCTAAGTTTACTCTCACCTTATTTATCAAAGATTTACATCCATGACAGACATCCAGTTTAGGGGACTAATTGCCCCTGCCCACCTGGCACTTTTGCCAGATCATACCTGTGTGGCTTCTCTGACGTCTGCAAACGGAGGAACTTCAGCTGTAACCTTTCCCTTAGTTTGCATAGTTACAGGATCTGACTTCTTTGCTAAGTTGCCTGATTTCACAGAAATTATAACAATTTTAAGACAGATCTGTATCTAAGAATACCTAGAGATAAACATCTGCATTGTAGATATTTGAAGTTAGGTAGGCTGAATCGCATCCAGACTGGTCAGGAAAGACTGCTTCCATGGAAAAACATGCTGAAATGGGTCAGGAATTTAAAATAATTACTTCTCCCTACTTTAGCCTAAGTGAGCATTTAAAAACAATGTTGCATTTAACTCTACAGCAATGTGAAGTGCATTTACTGTGTGAGGGGAATATACACTTGAAAATTTCAATTAGACTTCAGTGAGAAGTACCAAGAGTGTGGTGGGAATTGAAGCCCTGATATTGCGACTGGGCTTTCCACTTCACTTTAGCAGCACAGCATTAAGTCGATAGTGAAAAGGATGTTATCAATTAGCATGTACAATAAGTGACTCTTCGACCTAATTACCTGCAGTGTTATCCTAGTTGTAAGAGATGTGTTAGTAGTACATTTACAGTGCACACTCGTGTCCAAAACAGCCTATCCAATTCCTCTAACATCACACTGAAAATGGGGTTAAAATACCTCTGTGACACTCTTCCATGGCTCAGCAAACTTGGTATCAAAAATAAACTTAGCTCCCATTTCGCCAATCTGAGTGATGTTAAGTGATCAAGAATGTCAAGTCACCTCTTTGAACAGGAACAGAACAGCATTTGTTGTGCTCCTGACAAGGCATGAACAAATTTACCTGTGACTAACAAAAGCCTATGGTGGGTAAAAACACTTTATAATTAAAAAGGCAAGTTCTCTTTTGTTCGGTTCTTCCAGCATCGCTATTAATACACATCTATTTCTCAATTCCTTCCTGGGAATAAAACAACAGTTTAAACAAAAGTAGCTCCATTATAACTCTGCATTGCATTGCTTTATCTTTTTTTCTGTTCTGGTGACAAGTTCACTTGGAGGTTAAGATAGTCTAATTGCATTAACTATAAGCTTTAACAGTAAGGAGTGGTTGGATGCTATGGTATTGTTTTTTTTTTTCCTGGCAGTAAAGACGACTAAAGAAGTTCCTGCCTCCTCTCAAACCCAGCTACACGCGTCTATACTCTGGAGGCAAGCCAGTCCCACCTTTTGAAACTCGCTCAGATAACTCGGGTATATGTGTGTTTGTGCTTTAAATTGGATCAAGAAAGTGATCCAGATTCTGACAAACAGATCAAAAATGTGGGTTTTTTTAATCTTTACTAATTCTATGTTTATAGTCTAATAAGGAATATGTGTGTTCAGATCAACACCAGACCGCTAAAGATCACATATGTTCAATGAAGTAAAAAAACAAGATAAAAGGCAAACCCATAGCAGTTTGATATACTTTTACCTTTAATGAGCTAGGTCAGCCCTGGGTTTCATTAATTCCCTTTTTAAGGAGAGCATAAATGATTTTTCCCGCCATAAAAATCTACCGTTTTTCCCACTTACTCATGGCAGGTGTGAAAGATGTGAGTTGCATCTCTTGGATGCCTGTGTATCTTCCTGTTTGATGCTGAGATTCAGACGATCTTTTACCAGCCGCTTGCAGAGAATTGCTGGGATTAGTGACCTGGTAGAGATGAGGTACTTTTGTTAGTTAATAAAGAAAGAACAAAAGTGTGTGGCCTTTTGGGAACAGTTAGTTTCATTCATGCTGCTGGGTATACAACACAACATTGAGGGTCACATACAACTTGCTGACATTTGATTGCAAGGCTTTTCTCAATGCACATCCATCTTCTCTGATCGAAGGTCCCCACTGGTTTAATTTTCCAGCTAGGCAGCTGTACTTGACCATAAAGTCTGCTATAAAGAACACACTTTATACCTCACACTGCCCAATTTTCATCTTCAAGATTCTTCAATATCTTTAGAGTAACTTCTGCTTACTTTTCATCCAGCTTCTGTCTTAGCAAGGATGTTGTGGTGGGTGGAGCAGCCCTTTGAACAGACACTGGAAAGCAGGACATACACAATAGCTCTCCTGCACATAGGCATTTACTTTGCGTGTGGTTGGACAGTCCCTATATTTTCCATTCTTGAGACAGCTTTTCAGGCACCCTCTGCTATGAACAAAATGTCAGCACATATTTCTTCTAGATGAGGTGTTCGATTAGAAAAAGCTTGTGTAAGGGGAAGAACCATTTCTTTTTCTAGGACAGTGGTGTCCTGTGGGTTTTTTTTTTTTTTGCTAGGGTGAATAACTGAGCAATACAATGCTCATGATTTTAAAGCGAATAGGTTTTTATTCAATCTATGTACCTGGCCACCCAAGTTGCATTCATTTGAATTGTGCAGCAAGAAAGATATAGAGACAATGGTTCAGATCCTCAGACTTTGTAAACCATAATGGCTCAGAGGCTTCATGGCCATAAAACTTGGCCCAACCAGAATCATCTCCCCATGGAGGACGTGCACTTTGAGTATTATCTTCCATCTGTGGTACTGTGCTGTACAAGTTTAAAAAACTGATACAGACCTTCAGGAAAAATATACAAATTATCAATTTATCTATCTTTGTTTATAATGTAGTAAATTTATGTTTCCTGCCTTCTTTTAATAACATTTTAAAAGCTAACTTTGTCAATGATCATTAGAAAAGCCTATACAATTCATAACCTCCTTCATATCCTGCCATTTTTCAGCTCCCATTCAAACTGAGAATATTAAATTGCATCTCAATGTAGTTTTAAATCAAAAGGGAAATTTTGAACTGTTTTGGTTAATAAGTAAATCAGCTAACTGGGTCCACAGTCACAGTAACCTGCAACAGGACATGATTCCACAAGTTTACCTTCCCTATTTTGCTGATAAAACTTAGTCATAACCCAAAAGGCCTGTGTCCAGTAATGAAGAGAATCTCCAACCCCAATCTTCAGTTCCTGGAATGCCTGTTAAACTGACTGACAAGGTGTCATACAGATAGCTGCAAGTCTTCTTTCTTACCACTATAGAAGAATATTTTTCAGTAGAAATCAGCCTTAATACAAGTATTTTACATTCCAGTCAGCATGATCATAGTGTTCCTCCCCACCCGGCTGTATGGCAAAATACCTGCTTGGTAGTAAAAAGCTATTAAGCAGTTAAGAATAGTAGTTCTTATGCTATATGACTCATACTCACTTTTCGTGGGCTCTCTAACTTTCCTGCAGCTGGTAGACTGATTTGCCCATTGTAGCAAGCAATCTCAGGTTGAAATCACTGGAAATTTTACTGAAATGAAGACTGCAGTCCCTGACTTACTGTTCTGCCTTAAACATAATGACTAGCCACTGTACTTCATTATGGCCTAGGTAAGGTCTAGAAGGCTGTGGCACAGACTGCACTATCTTGATCCGTGTATAGTATAGCTCTTTGATAAAGAATTAGACGAAATCTAATTGTTATGTAATGTGCCACGGATCTTTTATTTTTCTGATCTTCAAAAAATAGTCTAATGCAATGAAGATTTACAATAAGATTTATGCACATTCGGATAACACTTCCCTACAGCGTTGATTTCAGAGCTTGTCAGTCAGTTTAATTCAACATTATAACAAAAACAAGTCTAATATTCTTGTCTTTCAACTAACTCTTATTTTGAGAAAATCAAGCTTGTAATAACAAGAATTAGAGTCGTAGACCAGCAGTGCACAATAATGGCTGAACCTCCCAGGGAATGTAGCTGTATTTCACAAAAGGTGAATTGATTTATCTTCATTAAGGAATAGAAACCAACCACAACAGATCACACTGAAGCATTTACTTATCTAGATTCCAATTTACATCTCCACGTCCTGTCATCAATTAAAAGAGAGGTGTTAACCCCTTTTCTTAAAGATGCTGAAGACTTTTTCTTTTGTTGTTTTTTCAGTTACGGATAAAAGTCAAATGCTTCCATTTCTGGAAACCCCCTTTAAGGATACAGTGGAGCCTTGCTACGGGCTTATGCAAGTGTTCTTCTACAGAATCAGATAGGTAAAAGTAAAAATGAGTGAAATATTTCTTTTCTGCCTTAAGGGTGTGGAGGGAGAGAGACAGGAAAAACTGATGAGGCATTTTTAAGTGCAGGGAGATTTAAGAAGGACCCCTGTTTTAAGCAGCAGTGTATGAAATGATAGGAGACGAGTAAAAAGGCTTGGGGCTGTAAGTGGAATTTGGCAGGGAAACAACATTTGCTGAAAAGAAGGATCTATGCTTGTTGTGTGGAGAATTGGTTTCATTTGACCAAGCGATAAGCCTTGTCAAATTATGAGCTATCGTAAAATTTGCAGCTTTTAAAATGTACACGCAGATATATGCATGGCAAAATAAGCTACATAATGAAAAATCTAGAGAGGTAAATTGCTGCAATTCAGAGAAGGCTTGTTGAAAATGTACCTAGCAAGCCTCGTCAGGCACTAAATGACTGCTTGTGCAAAAAAGGGTTCCTGCTGACTTAGTAAGAGATGTTATGCTGCACTTACACCTCCTAGGGATGCATTGCTTGCTGGTCATTGTCAGGGACAAGATAACGGACAAAACAGGATTTTGGTCCAGTGCCATGTGTGCAATTCCTATCTTTCTAAGAATCTAAATTTTACCTGAAACTGAAAAGCTAGTGTCCAAACTGGGATCCCCTATGCAAAGCTCACTGCATTAGAAAATGCAAATCGCACTTGACGTGTCTGGTTTCATTAGATTAAGGTGTGAGCATTGTGTCATGCCACAAGGAAGCCAGTGGGCCAAGACCACTGTTAATTTTCATATCAGTCAGTACAAAGGGACATTTTGCTTTGCAGGTCAAATTCCCAGCTGAAGGTTTAAGGATGCTCTTTTGTGCCTCTATATTCTAGATCTGCAGAAGAAGCTGCCCACACAGCTAGACAGTATTGCTGTTGCCTACTACTGTGCATCTGCTTCCGCATCAATTTTGTAGTGATTTTGACATCATTCTGCAAATCTCATCAGAAACAACAGTGGGTTATATTCATAAGGTACAATCAACTCTTTTTTGAAAAGGATAACAGCTTACGTCAGATGAAAGAAACAAAGCTCTGTAGGAGCTGTCTGTAGGAACAGGGGTCTTGTCAACAAAGCTATTTGAGAGGTCAGTTCCAATTGAAATTGTATCTTAATATCACAAATTCCTGTAAATTTCATCTGGGGGAAAAAAGTGCAAGCTTTGCATTAACCATTTTTGTGACCACTCAGCTCCTTCTGCTCTTGTTTTATACTTAAAATAACTCCTTAAGCACAGTCTACTTTGTATTACATATGCTGTCTCTTCAACATCCCTTGCTTGCCATCATATCAGGTTCAAGTTCTAGCCAAAACATTTGCAGAAAGTTCCTACCCCTGAGAGCACTAATCTCAATATTTACTTAGTTACGCACTCTTACTAAACATCCCTAGCTAATACAAAAGACAATTAGTTCGCTGATTCATGGACTCTTTTTCTTAGGTTTCAGCTAGGAGCAATAAAAAATGAGGTTAAACGTGCCTTTGAAAAGGCAGTCTGGGTTACAAGAAAGCCTTGAGTTGAATTGTAGATGTCTATTGATGATTAGCTGCTTGGTTCAGTGCTGGTGCAAACTTCTCATCTGGGGAGCTGTTGACTTTATTGCAGAGAATTCTCAAAGTCTGTTAAAGAGAGCTGCTCCAGGGAGCCCCGCAGGCACCCTACACCCGTGGTGCTGGGCAGCGAGTGTGGTCAGGCTTTGCCTGAACCCAAATGTGTACCACAAAAAAAATAACAACACAGGAGAGCTGGTCCTGGGTGGAAGGTACCTAAAAACTGTTCGGTTAAGAACGAGCACTAAGGGCTCCTACCCTATTTAGAAAGCTGCTGACTGAAAAAAGAAAAACTTTGAAGAATTAGTCATTGGAGTCCCTGCGTATTTCAGATCTGCAAAGCAAGCAGGGCACCATGCCATATTTCCCTCTCCCTGGGACTTGTTTTGTGAGGCTGACTCCCAAAGAGCTGTCAGCCAGCTGCGCTTCTTAGCAGTGATGCTGAAGTGTTCACTCAGGAAAGGAGGTAGGAGGCATTTAAATCACTGTGTCAGGCTGCCAAGACCAAAGCAAAAGTTGCACATTTTTAGAAGTGTACTGTGGCAGAACATCTAATAGCCGTAACACAGCGCAGCCATTGTTAGGAGTGTGACACATGAGTGGCCTTTGCCTGGGACATGGCTGGTGGCACCTGCAGGGGCTGCCTCCCCCAGTGGGAGAGCAAAGAAGGGAGAGCCCCAGAACCTCCTTTCAGAGGGCTGGAGCAGGAAGATGAGACTGGCGCTGAGCACGGGAAAATAATTCAAAGAAAGAGAAGAGGAACATCCCGGGGTCACTCTAAGGATCTGGAGAAGGAGCACAAGACTAGTGACTTTTCACAGTGCTATTAGCTCTTTAAGGACCTGTGCCCAGAAACTCTCAGCCATCAGAGGGCAAAATAACCAACTTGGTATGGTGCCCACTCTTAACTCTGTCATTATAAAATTCAGATGATTGAAATTGCTGCCAACACAGGGAAGAAAACAGGGTAATTAGGCAGCCATGTCACTACTCTTCTTTAGTTTGTATTACCAAAGCAGCTAGAAACAGGAGGTATTTCTGCGTCACTGTGTGTTACACAAATACAGAACAAAGAGATGGTCCCGCTCCTCACAGCCTGCAATCTTAATATCCACAAACACCAGACCTTAAAGAAACAATGAAAATGTTGAGAAGTGTGGGTGGTAGCAGGCCAAGCATCTCCCCAGGATCTGCCTGTGCTGAGGGAGGGAGAAGGAAGGGGGGGCTTCAGAGGAGGAATCATAGAATCATAGAATGGTTTGGGTTGGAAGGGACCTTAAAGATCACCTGGTTCCAACCCCCCTGCCATGAGCAGGTACATCTTCCACTAGACCAGGTTGCTCAGAGCTCCATCCAACGTGGCCTTGAACACTGCCAGGGAGAGGGCATCCACAGCCTTCCAGAGGAAGGTTCATACGGTCTTTGGCTGGCACAGCAGAGCCACTGAACAGACATGCGGACGGGGTGAGATGGCAAAGTCACAGGTTTAGGGAGAAAAATCCTTGTGGTGATGTTCTGGCTGCATGTCAAGAGCACAAGGTGACATTTGTCATGAGCAAAAGCTGCTGTGCCAGCTGAGATGTGGGACTGTGACACTGGGAGCAAGTTGGCAAAACAGCCGGGACATGTACGGGTGCATCCCGGGCAGTCTGCGTCAACTCTGAGGAGCAGAAAGCCAGGTTACAAATAACAGCATTATGCTGCTGCTGGAACTAGGCAGTCAATTGTAGCCATAAGTGTTTTCTGAAAAAAAGAAGAAGAAAAAAAGACAATCCCCCCCCCAGCCCTAGGATTTAGAGCTCGTCAAATCTTGTGTCAGTTTGACAGTCCTGGAGCCTGAAGTCCTCTCATTATCCACAGAACAGGTGCAGCACAGAGGCAGCAGGACAGGCTTTTCAGCACTGATCTGACAAGCTTGCCTTTAGCAGTAAGATGCCAGTTTTCTGTGACAGATAAATTGTTGACCTCCTGATGGAGTCTGCAATTTGTGGTGGTAGGAGCAGTAGGGTTTGGGGAGCGATTGTGCTCTCGTGGAGAGCTGAGTTGAGGCAAACCACCAGCTTTGTATACCCTGAGTGAAAAGTCCATCAGCAGTAGTGCATTAGAGTCAAGACCCATTACAGTGTAATTTAAACCAGGACCTCACAGACAAAAATTAAGGGCCCACTTCAGCACTTAAACATGTTCTGACAAAAATTCTGTGTGTTGCCTTTCAGACCCTCGAACCATTCAATATCTTACAGATTCCCCAATTTGATCTTATCCTTCTTGACCTAGCTCAATAACCGGGACACGAAGACTTTAGGAAAAACTGGTGAGAGGGGCACGAGCCAGGTTTGATCTAGAATTGGCAGAGCCACCTCACACACAGATGCTTTACCCAACTACACATACTTCCACTTGGAAGCTGTTTCTCATTCAGTGTTTGTCATATGCTAAACTCACAAGCAGCTCAGCCTTTCAGGACCTGCTGTTCCTGATAGCCTGGAAGCCGAGGCGGAGGAGGCGGGCTGAGTGAACAATCCTGCAAACTCAGGAGGAACCAGATCTCCCATGTCCTGGTCCCTGCAGAAGTGTCCTAACCACCTGGCAATCATGCAAGAGGCAAGGACAATTGCTGCTGTGTGTTTTGAGCTGAGATCTCTGCTGCTCGAGTATGTAAAGATGGCTCCTAGAATACCTGGCAAGGGCCTCTTCTTTCTGACTTAGGTCTCGATACCATCATTTTTTACGTGTCTGATCTCTATTGGTAGTCTCCCTGTCTCCATGGATAGAATAGGTTTTCTATGTTATTGAACCACAAGTTTATTCTAAACTAAGGATTAGTTTAACCAAAACTGCAGCCCAATTTGGAAAGCATTGGTCAAGCAAAAAATCTCATGCCTTAGATATATGATAGGTAGATATCTACAGTTTTTCTCAATTTTTCTTCACATCTTGAAAACTTTCTGCATCTCACCCTCAACCGTTAATTCCTCATTGGCAGAGACCATGGTTAGCCATAGTTTAGCTTGGGGCTTCAGTTTATTTTCTTTGTGGTTTGTATCAGGCAAACTGGCTTGTAAACCTCTTGTGCTCATTTAATGCTTGGAATTGCTCTGGTTGTGTTTAGGAATTTCACTAGTTTGTACCAGGTCCCTGAAGTACTATCAATATTGTTTGGGATAGCAGAATGCCTTTTAACGTGCATTTTCATACTCTGCACTGCCACTGGAAGATGTCACTATTTTTCAATATCTAATATCTGTTCAAAATTAAACAAATTCATTCAGAAAGCTCCACACCTACTTCCTTTTCAGATATAGATTATCTGTGTGTGTGCAACAAAAAACATGAACTTCATCACATACTTCCCTACCACCCTTTTTGATGTCAATAGTGATATTCTCCATCAGCATACAATAGGGTGAATACATCTTGTTGTCTGATTTAAAGTATAGAATAGATACATATACTGAATATTTTTATACCATTACTTTCCATTTTGCCATCTGCATCTATTTTATTTAAAGGAAGGCTTGTTTTCTTCTAAATATGTTTTGAGTGACTTTTAGTGCCTTTATCAGTATTGATTGTTTGCTTTCCTTACCCGTATTTTTCAGCATTTCCTTTCATCCACTCTCTATTCATCCAAACTTCATGCATGGATTTGTTTCAAATTTTTATTAAACTGTAATGCTTAATCCTTTTTTTTAAAGCAATGGGTTTTTGCCCATAGTATTTATGCAAACTTTGATTTCAGAGCATCCTTGAACCACTTTTAAAACTAGTCAGCTATGCCAACAGTTGCTCTAATTTTTAGAAAACTGTTTTTAAAGGCATAAGTTTATACATCATCTATTGGTGCTATGTCTGTCTGTACTACACATGTAATCAGATCATGATCACTGCTACCTAGGCAACAGTTAATTTTTAGGTCATCTTGTACTGGTGGTTGGCTTGTAGAGTACTGCATCCCCTGGAAACAGGCATTTATTGTTTTCTAGGATAAAAACTTCGCTCTAAACAGCAGCTATTTACTGTCAAATGTGTAGATGTCTTTTCTGAGCAATCGCTGTAAAGTCCTTTCAAAATGTGGAACGACTTTAAGCAATGGTGCTTAAAATTTGATGATATCGACTATTAAATTACCTGAACAAGTTACTCATCCAAGAAGGGGTCATCACTTCAGAAGCAGATGATCAGCCCTCCAGAGTGGGAAGACAGCTGATATATCAGTTCATAATTGCTTGTTTTGTGAGGGAATCAGCCCATTTGATCTATATACACCCGAGGGGAGACTCACAGTTTTAGGAACAGTCTGTTGTGCCTGGACTGACAGCTTCAAGGCAAACACTTCACCTCCCTCCTCTATGAAAGTGCAGCATTGCCAGGTGCAACTAGGAGATAAGAATCATAAAATCATAAAATCATAGAATGCTTTGGGTTGGAAGGGACCTTCAGAGATCATCTAGCCCAACCCCCCTGCAATGAGCAAGGACATCTTCAACTAGACCAGGTTGTTCAGAGCCCCATCCAGCCTGGCCTTGAGTGTTTCCAGAGATGGGGCCTCCACTACCTCTCTGGGCAATCTGTTCCAGTGTTTCCCCACCCTTCTGGTAAAAAATTTCTTCCTTATGTCTAGTCTAAATCTACCCTTCCTTAGTTTAAAGCCATTACTCCTTGTCCTATCACAACAAGCCCTGATGAAAATCTTTTCCCCATCTTTCCCGTAGGCCCCCTTCAGGTACTGAAAGGATTTTGAGATTGAGAATAAGGATTTTGAGATTGAGATTAATTTTGAGATTCTGGAATGATCTGGGTGGAAGCAGAATTGCTTGGACTTCGTGGACAAGCTGACTAGTCCTGCTTGGCAATTCTTCTATTAATTCTATTAATTCTTCTATCCTTCTATAAGGACAGATGAAACAGGTGAGCATGATGGCTTCTCGTTCTATGGACATCTGACATTACAGCTTGGAGGCTCCTGCCCAGCTGCTAATCCCTTTCTTGCTGTCTGCTGGTTGAGCTGACGCCCACCCAACTGCTCATATAATCACAGGGACTCCATGTCAAGCCCTTGGAGGAACATTAACGTTGTCCAAAGTGTCAGAGTCCTGATGTTCTGTACCCAGTGACTAGAAAATCTCCCTCCACCTCCCCTTTGGTTACAAGGGAGGCATTAGCTCAGATCATACTGCCATTATTTTTCTTTAAGAGAGGAAGGTGGCACTTTGCATATTAACAAACTGAACTCATACATCCATTTTCAGAGTTAAACAGGGCAAACAGTCAGGAGATATTTATAATAAGTTCCCAACCTTACAGTAAGTTTTAATATTTGAAACACTTGGGTAACATAACAACTCAGATTTTTAAGTGGTTGCCATAGGAGGAAAGAGAAACATTTACTGGCAGTGAAAGAGAACTAAAGCAAGTCTTGCAAGGTACTGTCCTGCATTATCTCAGGCACTTCAGTGTCAATGGGGAATTGGGCATGGCAGGCATCCAAGAGCTCAGCTTTTTACTAGCAGTGATGTTCCCTCTAATGTTTTCGCTTTGAGGGAAATTCATCAGATGTAAAACCTAAAGACACATTATACTGTTCTGATCATCCTCCATTACTCTTGATCCACATGTTTCAATACAGCCAACCCCAAATGTTCAAAATTCACAAATCACACTTTCATAAGTGATCTTGAGTTAGAAGGCATAACTTTTTAAGGAAAAAATCATAAATAACAAAAAGCTTTTTTATTTCCTTCTCTTTTATGAGCTGTTAAGGTACATATAAGTTACTACCATAAGGATTCTTTTGTGAAAGTTAGGTCTAGATATTTCTCCTTGCCTTGCCTTTCATGTTTTTTCCCTTCCCTTCCCTTCCCTTCCCTTCCCTTCCCTTCCCT
>Ga0065711_1004955_pt1 | contig 28676 bp, 20 predicted proteins | sample Hoacrofraction12_FD_59098 | JGI IMG/M metagenome (GOLD analysis project Ga0065711, IMG submission 59098) | Hoatzin crop microbial communities from Cojedes, Venezuela - Epithelial fraction 12 v2 (version 2) | ecosystem: Host-associated > Birds > Digestive system > Esophagus > Crop | place... | reverse complement strand
TGTTCAGCCTGGAGAAGAGAAGGCTGCGAGGGGACCTAATAAATGCTTATAAATATCTGCAGGGTGGGTGTCAGGAGGATGGGGCCAGACTCTTTTCAGTGGTGCCCAGTGACAGGACAAGTGGCAATGGGCACAAACTGAAGCAGAGGAAGCTCCATCTGAACATGAGGAAGAACTTCTTCCCTCTGAGGGTGACGGAGCACTGGAACAGGCTGCCCAGGAAGGCTGTGGAGTCTCCTTCTCGGGAGATATTCCAGACCCGACTGGACAAGGTCCTGTGCAGCCTGCTGTAGGTGACCCTGCTTCAGCAGGGGGGTTGGACTGGGTGACTCACAGAGGTCCCTTCCAACCCCTACCATTCTGTGATTCTGTGATTCTATGGGATGCAGGATCTACAGATACGTGTCTTCCTTACTAAGATCCAACACTTCAAGACCTTGTTGCCTTATCTGACGTGATCTGGTATTTCACATGCCAGTTTATCCATGTCAGATTCACTCTAGAAGTACAGAAACGTGCAGAAGAAAACACTGTGGTTGTGCTTTCCACACTGTGTTTCTTCAGCTGCTGCTTACTGGCTGCTTAACCACAGGACAGGGAGCTTACAACTCACAAGCCAACAACCACCAAACTCCATTTTAAAGACGCTATAAAACCAGCTATGCAGCACAGAAAGATTTCAGTAATGATTTTCTGAACAATTATTCATAACTGAGGTGTATCCTGTCGCTTATGGCAACAAAGGCTAGGTCAGATGCCATTCCAAGATTGGACCATCAAGAATGGACAGTGATTTGCGATAGGGGATCATGCCAAATTATCAACACTTCTAACAGGAGCGGCAAAGCCGTGGCGGATAAGACATGACAGCACCCTCTGACTCCAGTGTATCACTTGGCCTGAAAAAATACGTATTTGTTCTCACTCCCAAATGATTAAATGTCACCTTGTGTAAGTCCAGACATGGACTATTCTAGGCATGTTTCCTGGTCATTTTTGCTTTCCTGGTATGAATTGTACATGAGCCATATTCAAAAGTCCTTGGATTACTGACAAGCTATATGAAATCCAGCTATTTTGCTGGGTATTGAATAACTCCATTACATTCCACAGGCTTGCTCATGCCATGCAAAATAAGGAAGAGTTACTGTATTTTTGTGTGTGATATTAAATCAAGAATGGTTTTGTTACAGTACTCAAGCCACTGTTGCTAAAAGTCAGTGACGGCAGCTCGGGCTAGCTCACTACACAAGCATATGAGATTCTTGGGAATGAATTCTGCAGAAGAAAACTGCAAGAAAAAGAGGAATGAAAATAAAATTTCAAGGCAAAAATTGGGGAAAAAGAAACCTCCCAAAAAACCCCAAATGCCCAAAGGGAAATACAGCATCCTGCACGGAAATAATTTCCACAGGAGATGGAGTTTGAGATAAAATGATTATAATCTTAAATAATTTACAATAAGAAAATCAAGAAAGCATTCATTAACATTTGGAAAAAAATTACTGGATAGCAAGCTCTAAGCCACAAAAGACTCAAACATTTTCATGAACATCACCAAACTAGCAATTTAAAGTTTTGCATATGAATTATCTGTTTCATACACTGAGTAGAAACTTACCAACGGCCCAAAAGGTTGGTTAGGAAAGGGCTCCACCGAATCAGTATGAACGTGGGATAGCGAAGAAAGAGAAGCAGGAATCTCTCAATTCTCCCAGCAGTTCAAAAGTGGCGGGCTCCATCTGAAAGCTCAAAGTGTATTACGAGACAGCACAGATACTACTGTCACCTGAAATGTCTGAATCAGCTACATAGGGGGTTGCTTTCAATTGTATTCAGATTCACGGCTGCATCTAAACAAAATCAGATGTACAGTCAGGTCCTCCTCTTGCACCACAGCATTAATTCTTCATTTTAAGTTAATCTATCAGAGGGCAGATGTGGTAAGACCAGCCTGTTCTGCCGCACAACCAGCTGCAGCAACTACAGTGAAACAAGGGCTAGGGCTGGGTTTTTTCACACTCCCGCCTGTTTCATACATCAGAAACCATGCTGGCATCCCTTCTGAATCTGTGCGAAGTAAAGGCACCCGTAACCCTGTAACAAGGACTTTTTTTACATCCATTTGGTCTGACACCTGAGAAACTTCCCCCTGCCCTCGTGAGCACGACTGCTGCAGTGAAGTGTGACTGATCCTTGCTATTCAGATGCTACCTCAGAGCAGCTCTGGCAGCAAGGGCTGCTCCAGCAAAGACGTAAGACATAAAGAGCAAAATATGGAGGGTGATGGCAGCAGGGGAAAGTAAAACAGATCTACAGTACCGGTGAAAATTTGTAAAGAATCTTGCCAGGTGAATGAGCTTGTAACTTCTGAGCTCTGGCCATAACAGGCTTTGTGTGAAGCTATGCTGATGCGGGGAGCAGAAGAGCAACACTTCTGATGTAAAACACAAAGCTACAGGAGTAAAATGGCCCTTGCAGGAGCAGATGGCAGTGCAGGCTGTTTAAAAACAAGGCAAGAGGAAAAACCCTAGGCCACGTCTCCTTTCGTCATAGGCAGAAAGACACGTTAAAGCATTCTGTAAATACCAGACTAACTAATGTGAAAAAATGAGCACTTTCACGTGTCTTGGGGGGTGGTTTGTGGGGTTTTTTTGAATTATCACTATTTCTTCATAGTGCAGTACCTGCTATAAATAAAATCACAAGCCGCAGGAGGTAGCATAAACGAATGCACTCTCACATCCTCATGATGAAACCACAACCCTCACCAAAAAGCAATCCCGTGACCGCAGCAGAGCGGCTAAGAGCTCTGCGGTATCTCTCTTCTGCGGGTTTGAACGGGATTCCCTTTGTCTGCAGTGAAAGGCATGCCACATCTGCATTCGAGAAGGACACTGCAACAACTGACCCTTTTCCAGTCTCCAACCCTGTATAATAAGCAGGTGCGCTGAATGTTGGTCAAATAACAACTCGCATGCACACAATTTACATGCTGTTGTGCTAGACCGCTCCTTCCTTGGCCCCTCAGAAGCCAGACCGGGCAAACTCGCGCCAAATGAGCAGTGGAGTGAGGCAAAAGAGCCACTGCTGAGCCCAACCCTTGCGACCTCTCAGCAGACCCAGCGTGCTCTGGCACAGGGCCTCGCTGTCGTGGCTTCAAACGGATTCAGCAACGGGCACGGCTGCCATTATTCTGTTTGTTTCTTTAGGTGGGTATGGAGGAAGAAATGGAAAGCCCTGAGGAGCATAAGGAGGTATTCCAGCTGGTTTGTTGAAAAGGTATGGAAATGATGTTGAACTAGGAGCCAGAACTGGAGGATTCTTCCAAAACTCGTCCAGTAAACTTTGAACAATTTTTCCAAGATCCAAGTGCATTGTAAAATTACTTATTAATGGACCTGTTACATATACTCCCTGTTTGTCCATTAAATGATGTCTCACAGGTGGGAAAACGCTGATGACTGTTTTTTCCTGAGGAAACTGAGGTGGAACAAACGCATAGGAGACAGCAATGCAGCAGCCGTCTTGGTTCTCTGCATCTGTTCCAGACGGAGGAATTCTTCTCTCACCTTCTAAAAAAGCTTCAGACGTACACCCCAAGCCTAGGGCATCAACTCGCAGAAAGTGCAGAGCTGGTGTCACAGAACCAGTAAGCTCATGCTTTTGGTGATGGCAAATTGCCAGGCGGAAGCATTGCAAACCGGAGCGGTGAAGTCCAAGTGCAGAGTCCATTCCGCAGGAGTTGCTGCTCCTCAGCTTCACACCAAGTCAGCGGGCACTGACTGAATGATGTAGATGGCCATCTGGGAGCACACTTCAACATAATAATCAAAAGCCAACATTTTTCATAGGAACAAGATATTCCAATTACACAAATAAAACAAAGTCTATCACTGAAAATCCACGCTTCTCCACAAAACACCTGTGAAAAATTTTCACCCGGTCCTCAGTGGATTCTCTAAGGAGGAATTCATGCATGAGTCTACACAGATCCTAAAAATTTAGACCCATGCACTAACGGAGACTGTCGTGTGGGAAAGATTTCTACATAGACTACTTTAATTAGCATGAAGCACAGTTAAACTAGGGTAACTCCATGGGTATAATTGCTTTTATGCCACTATAAAACTTAATCTGATTTAGATTTTGTCACTTCCAAGTCTATACAAGCTCACCTGGGGAAAAGGGAGTCAAACTAGAACAAGAATGCTCATACTGAGAATCAAGCTGCTTTATTGAAAGGAAATTAAATTTAGACCTTATATAGCAGGAAAATGTCTTTCTGTGGGCAAATTCATAAGCAGGGTCTCGGCACAGATTTGCTCTCAGGGGAAACTAAAGCAGTTCTTTTGTCAGAGGCTGCAAGGTGCTCAGCATCCTGAATTCCCATGGATTCCCTTGATCAGAGCTTTGATAACAGAAACAAAATACGAGGATTTGTGTAAACCAGAACATTGCTTTCTGTGATGCAACAAGATAGGGAGCTTTGAGAACAGTGATGCATTTGTCACGTTTAACAAAGCCCCTTGTGAACCACTGTGCCTTATTCATCAGGTCTGCGGCAGTTCACAGCTCGGAGATTGCATTACGTATCTGAAACACACCCGNCTTTCACTGGCAAGGCCTTTGAGAATATCCCGTTCTTGGGTGGGAGCTTTGAACCAAATGGTTTTTTTCAATCAATATTGAAAAAATAATACTGGATGACTGGCAGCTGTGACTTTGACCTAAATTTACCAGGTAGCTTTGAACTTGTTCTCAAGTGAGGGAGAGAGAAGAGGATGTTCTTATCTGAGTATTTTGAAAAGAAGATGTTTCAATTCTTCAAGCCAGATTTACACCAAGAGTGGTTATGGACATTAAGGTCGCAATTAGCCAACACCATAAGAAAAGTCAGAAAGCTAACTAAGCACTCTTTAATGAAGCTTGCAGTGTTCCAGAATATAGCGGTGATATATGTGCTGTACGAATTAACATTACTTTTATTTCTGGATGGAAATACAGTTTCTTACAAAGCCTAAGTAATGTAGGAAAAACAACCATTCCATTCATGTTATTTTGCGTTTAAAAGAGAAAACTTCTTAACATTGTCTTCGGAATCAGACCAATAAATTTTAATGGAAACTAGAATCTAAGCTCCTTTTAACAGCTACATATGTTTAATATCTAAAGTGATGATTGAAGACATCCTATAGGGTAAATATTCCCCTTTGAAAGAGCCATCGTTTAGCTTTTTTCACAACACTGATTTTGGCCTTGCATCCTACATGGCTAACACACCTAAATTTGGCCTTACAGGATGCTGCAGGCCTGCAACTTCTTCTGAAACTATCAGGGATTCGAATACATGAAAGACCAAACCCTAATGAACAGAACTGACTGCAGTTAGCCTTCTGTGGGTTGCCAGGCCCTTCAACTTCAAACACAGACAAGGGCCATGCTAATTTGGAGGGATACTGAGTGAATATTGAATCCACTCTTCACACAGAACAGCAAAACTATTCCTTTAATGTGCATTTAGTCTTTTTTTTTTACAAGAACCTTTATTGCTCAAAGTACCAAAATAATTAGAAAAAAAAGAATTAAGGCACTGTCAACTTAGAAACCACAAACAGTAGAAGTCAGAAGAAAAAATTTGTTTCACAATCTGATTCTGCTTCTTCTGAAATGAAGGAAAAATGTTCATGACTTCAAGTGCCTCTGACTTTTTACAAAGTTTGCATGTTCATTAAAATCAATGACCAAATATTTTCAGATAAGCTTTGTGCAGCTTATATTATAAAATATAAATATTGAACAAGAAGAAACCCTCACTTTTTTGATTAAAGAGGCATGCCCCCCTTCCAGGCAGATGCTGAAGACGTACAGGTGCATTTCCACTGGGACTCCAACCCCTCAGCTACCCTAGGGCAAGTCTTCACATAGGCACCAGTAACTTTTCTGCAACAGCGCTGGCACAGCCAGAGCCTGCTCATAACGTGAATACTCAACTCATGTGCACTCACGTAAATCACCATTGCAACCACCCCAGTCACTGAAATCTTTAGTGGAAACAAGTTTGGAACTTACATTAAAATGTATCCACTGATCAAGGCATGTAAATGGCTTACAAGAAAACTACATACGTAGAATTTCTCACACTGTTATTTTAAGCTGAATCTTGAGTTCATATTCAGCAGCTCACTGGCTACAAGTTCACATCCTCCATATGATTACCAAAGTTATCTGTGTTGTTTATATGTGAGACCTTGAAGTAGGCTCTGTTAGCACCACAGTATTCACAAAATGCTACATACTGTCACACTTGTCATAGGGTAGCTACGAAGGCAACGTCCAATATACAGATCCTCACTGCAGAAGCCATGCAGCAAAGGTGTCACCACAGAGATAAATAGAGTCGACAGTATATTCTTACCACATTCACACAACGATGTCACTATGCATGCTTATTCTCTTCATAGGTTGTTTTTACTGCAGATCAATCTTTCTTATTTGGTGTAATCTTAACATTTCCATACTGTTTCCACAGTATCTGTTATACCCATGGACAGATGTCCCCAAAAAACCAAATAATTAACAAAGCATTAGCAACTCGAAAGAGAAGCACACGAACAAATAACCCGCTCTGCTCAAAGCAATGATTGGTTAAGGACCATCTCTGAGAACTTCACGTCTGTAAGGACTTTTTCCTGAGATGAGATAATACACCTTATGTCTTGGAGTACTCACTTGCCCCTACAGCTACTACAGGAAAGGTACACTCTTACATGAAGATGTATTGCATTAACATAACAACTTCTACATCCACAGATACGCAGGGGTTTTGTTTGTGGGTGGTTTTTTTTTTTTTAAATACAGTACCCATTCTCCCATGGGAAGCTAGAGTATAAAGCACTGGAAAAATCTCAGACATTTGTTGAACACTTAAAAGGCAAGAACATAACAGTCTTCAGTGGGTTCTTAGTGAATGGACAGGAAACTACCCATTTGTATTACCTACTCTGTACATTTATTCCTGCAGGGCTCTGCCCCATAGCATATTCCCCAGGACATCTCCTCTTTTGTATACCCAATTGACGCAGCTTCCTGGAACAGAAAGGATGGAGAGACATTTCCAGAAACCTCCTTGTGGTGGCTTTACCTTGGCTGGCCACCAGGTGCCTACCAAGCCACTCTATCACTCATCCTCCTCAACTGGGTGTAAATAAGGACAGGGAGAGCTCACTCACCAATTACTGTCATGGGCAAAACAGACTCGACTTGCAGAAATCTATAATTAATTTATTGCCAATCACAAGTCAGAGTAGGATAATAAGAAATCAAATCAAATCTCAAACACCTACCCTCTACCCTTCCCTCCTTCCCGGACTCAACCTCACTCCTGATTTTCTCCACCTTCTCCCCTCCAAGCAGCGCAGGGGGACAGGGAATAGGGGTTGGAGTCAGTTCACACGTTGCCTCTGCCGCTCCTTCCTTGTCACACTCTTCCCCTGCTCCAACCTGGGGTGCCACCCAGGAGAGACAGTTCTCCACGAACTTCTCCAAAGTGAGTCCTTTCCACAGGCTGCAGTTCTTCATGAACTGCTCCAGCGTGGGCCCTTTTGACAGGGTGCAGTCCTTCAGGAACAGGCTGCTCCAGCGTGGGTCCCCAAGGGGTCACAAGCGCTACCAGCAAATCTGCTCCAGCGTGGGCTCCTCTCTCCACGGGTCCAAAGGTCCTGCCCAGAGCCTGCTCCAGCCCAGGCTCCCCACGGGGTCACAGCCTCCTTCAGGCACATCCACCTGCTTTGGTGTGGGGTCCTTCATGGGCTGCAGGTAGATATATGTTCCACTGTGGACCTCCATGGGCTGAAGGAGGACAGCCTGCTTCACCATGGTCTTCCATCATGGGCTGCAGGTGAATCTCTGCTCCGGCACCTGAAGCACCTCCTCTCCTTCCTTCTTCACTGACCTTGGTGTCTGCAGACTTGCTTCCCTCACATAGTCTCACTCCTCTCTTCCAACTGCTGCTGCACGGTATTTTTTACCCTTTTAAAAATATGTTGTCGCAGAGCTGCTACCATCGCTAATGGACACAGCTTTGGCCAGTGGCAGGTCCATCCTGGAACCAGCTGAAACTGGCTCTGTCAGACATGGGGGAAGATTCTGGCATCTTCTCACAGAAGTCACCCTTCTCCCCCACTACCAAAACCTTGCCATGCAAACCCAATATGCTCCTCTAACTCAAATTTCTCATTACATTTTCTACAGCTTCCTAAACCCACTTTGCTCCAAAATCACCACTGGCAGAGTGATATCAACAGGCTGATTTAATAACAAAAATGATAATAGTTTGTTGTTTCAGGCATGGAGGAGAGGTCCAATATATATAACGTGCTTGAAAAACAAAGGGATCCCTCCCAACACACACACCTCATTTCAAGCTTGCAAAGTGTCTAGAAAGGGCAAACTCAGAGACTTCTTTACCAATATGTGAAAGGATCCTTCAGAGTATAGTGTACTCCCTCATCAGACTGTGCACATCAACACCAGCAACATTAGCGTAGAGTTCAGGCACCACGAGCTCAGGCACCTGCAGTACTGCACGGTCATTGCTGGTCTTCACAGCTATTTGCAGGGACTGGATCAGGTCTGCTGGAGAAGGCCGCTTAGTTGCGTTCCACTGCCAGCAGGACTTCATGATGCCATACCTGTAAGATGGAGAAGTCAGGAGGCTCTGGGAATGAAAAGCACCAATACAAAGTTTTACTACAGTCATGTCATCTCATATTTAAAATGTCTAGAGACTTCCTCTTTTTCTGCTTCATAGAAAGATTTTTCCCTGACCCTTTGAAATTTGCAACCACATAATAATGTGTGGGGACAAGGGCACGCAGTTGTTTGCAAGGATGTCAACTGTGAGTATGGGCAAAGGGAAAAAGATTGTTTGGTATTCCCTTCTGAAACGGCAACTGGGATTCCTTACGGAAGAAAAAGCCTCTGAAAATTAAAAGAAATAATGTCTTCACAAGAGGAAATATAATGACTTTGATCTTCCCTGTGGATGCTTTGTTCACTTCAGGGAGAACCCCACAACTCAGAGGGGAAAGATTACTCCAGAATATGTGTGCACCTTGCAGGAAAGCAGTGGAACAACAAAATGCAAAGGCAGACATGAAAACAGAAACAAGAGCAATTTTCAAAAGCAGGAAAGAGAGGTTTTGGCCACCAAGGTTTCATGCAGCAGAATCCAGCAAGGAGAGCTGGCAGACATGTGACATGCAAACATCCTCAGCTAACAGATTACTGTTTTGTATAGTCTAGACTTAGAGATCTTCTTTAAGATCTAGTTTTGTATGCCTCACTTCCATTTAGCTCTGCAGATCTCAAGTTCACTTGTCCATAAGCAAGTGGCTTACATGGCTTGCTGGCAGCTTGAGGGTTGCTTCATAATGTTCCGTCTCTGCAGGTATGATAAGATGTCAGAAGGTGGCACGTCAGGATATGGTGGAGCACCTGGAAGGGCAAAAGGAATTAAGCTAATGGTTGGAAACAGCAGCCTCTGTGTAAGAATGTCTTCCTTCCCTACCAAAATCCATTTTTTTTCCTACCACAATTCACAATAACAGAAAGTCTAAAAGAAATTGTCAAGACTTTGGAGGTGGGAAAAAATAGGATGCTTATTTAAATGGTCCAACTTTGCATTCTGAAATTTGAGATTTTGAGTCTTGTTAATTTGCTGCTTCCTTACGTATTTTTTTATTAGCATTAAATCTTCTTACCTAATGTAATCATTTCATACAGTAAAATTCCAAAAGACCATCTGCAAGAAAAGAAAACAAAGCAATGTTAAGTCTGCATTCTAGCTAGCTAGCTTAAATACACACAAAAGACTAGGCATGACCTGCAGAAATGAGAAAAGAAGGTATGAGCTAGAAAGTGGAGCACTATGCTGAGAATAGATATGCCTTACTCTGAACTTCAGGACACAACATGTTACATAAAGGAGTGAAAGAGATAGTCCAGACAGACAGATAAACTTCTAGTCCAAAAATCAAATCATACATGTCTGCCTTGATGCTGGGGGGTTTCTTCAGGAGCTGCTCTGGAGCCTGCCACTTGACTGGCACAATCTGTGTCACTGAATAGGCACCGTATGTGTGAGCTTCATAGGCCAGACCCAAACCACAGAGCTTAGCAGTGAAGTTTTGATGAAGGAGGACATTCCTGGCAGCAATGTCACCATGGAACAACTTCTTCTGTTCAAGGTAAGCCTGGAAAGTTGGAAAAGAAAGAGACCATGATAATTTTAAAAGGAATGTTAATTGATATAGATTTTCACTTAATTTATGCCTGTCTTCCATGCTGTGGAAGACAGGCATAAATAATGCAGCATATTTGGCTCAGTTTCAACAAAAGTACATTCTCAGTGCTTAGGCCAAGAAGACTCAGGCCACCATGCAAACTTGTGCTGCAATCACACAAGAAAGGAAAAATGCAGCAAATGCAAGCAGACTTACCAGAGCTGCTGCAACTTGCTGTCCAACTTCATATACCTGCCTCTCAGTGAGGTCATAGGGGATACCATCCATTGTCACTACATCCTAGAAACAAAAGAGCAGATCTTGGATCAAACAAATGCCTTTGCTGTAGGGTATTGGGGAACATTTTCTTCTACCTTAATAATATGAGTACTATCTAACCTTATGCTCTGCCAGCTAATTTCACAATTGGTCATAAATTGACTGAAATATATGGGTACATGGATGGGTGATGTGGATGGATGGATGGTGTGCTGGGTAGGACAAGTACACCAGAGACAACTGGTGTGTAAATTGCACGGTGGAGAAGAGACGAACAGGTTATACAGAAATGGGCAGAATGACAGTGGAGAATGACAATCCATACAGACGAAGGGAAGACCTATTATAAACTAGAATGATGAGTAGAAAACATATTTATAACATATGAATGGTTATCTGGTATAAGACTAGCAGTCTTACTACCCTTACTGCCCTGCCTGCAACAGTGACCCTAGGTGGATACCCAGATGAGAGAAAGAGAGTAAGGTACGCACACAATGTTTTTCCTGTGTAGTCTTCCAGCCCCCAACTATTTTCAATTTAAGGACTTCCTGAGATGCTTATGGTTTCAGCATGTTCAGTAACCTTTGAAAGGTTATGTTCCATGAATGTATTCACTCTTGTCTTGAACCCCTGTAGAGTTTCAAAATCCACAGCAGCCACTGGCAAGGAATTCCATTAATCAACTCCCCACTTCATGAAGAACCACCTCCATTTGCTTGTTTTGAACATGGCACTTCTTAGCTTTATTTGCTACCACCTTGTCCTTCTGCTGAACAGGACAGCGAGCAATGCCTCTGTATTTAGTATTCCAGATGTAGGAGAATGATGGATTTATATAGTGACATGGCAGAGTTTTGTTACTATGCCCATCTTAATAACACCTAATATTTGGTTTCTTTTTTTGGCTTTAGTTAATATTTTCATCAGACTGTGTATTTTCATACAATCAGTCCTGTGATTTCAGTCCTCATCAGAATGGGCAGATATGAGGCCATCATTATATATGCAAAGCTCAGATTGCTCTTCTACATGGGCATCATTTCATTTTTAACTATACTGAATTTCATCTGTTCTTTTTATTGGCCAGTCTCTCAATCTTGGAAGATCCTTCTGCAATTCCTCAAGGTCAGCCCTTGCCTTTACTGGCTGATATCACTGCCAACCTTCATCACCTTACTGTCATCCCATTTTCTAGCTAACTGACGCATGCAACAAACAACACCAGGTCCCAGCACATATACCAGCAGAACTTCATGGCTGACGTCCCTCTGTGCATGTACCAGCCTTTCACTTTTACAGTCTGTTTCCTGTCTTTTAATCGATTAGTTGTCATTCAGTGACCTTCTCCCTGGTGTCATAACTGCTCTGTTTTCTTAAAAGCATTTGGAGTAGGACAGTATTTAAAACTTTTTAGAAATTCAGGTAGCTGTACCAGCTCTCACTCTAATGGTCTGCAAAGCAGGACTTCGCTTTACAAAACTAGGTCAACTTCTCCAAACTAGATCATCTCAGTTGAGATATTCATTAACTCTATTCCAGTTTAGACTTGTGTAGAACTTCTCTGGGGGATGGAAATAGTTTAGACTGACAGAGGTGGATGAATGGAGAGAGGAAAAGAATCATTTATGACTTATGGATAGATATCTACCTAAGGAATTTAAGAAGACATTCTGTGATGACTTCTTTTGACTCACCTTCCGACATGTCCATAGAAATGTCAACAGGTCACCAAGTGACACATCTTCCATGATCATATAAAGTGGGAGCCGGTCTACACAGCATCCAACCAGTTCAACCAGGTTCTCATGATGGCCAAGATTTTGATGGAATTTAATCCTTCCCAGGAAATCCCTTACTTCTTGGGGACTGGCCAGGTCTGAAAGAACCAACAACAACAAAAAAAAACACCACAAAAAAACCACCTAACACAAACCAAAAAAACCCAAGTGGATGCAGCAAAGAACAGGGTGAGTAGCTTTTAAAATCAGCATGAATGGCAATCCTCTTTAGTTCTACCAAGACACTTCTACCAAAACACCACTCTGACTAGCTAACATGACACAGCTTGTTCTTGCCCAGTAACGACTGCAAAGTTCTGCCCAGCATCATGCCTTTGATAGAGAGATCCGTACCAAAGTGGATCCTGGCCACGTGCCTTACCTTGTAAGGCTTTCAATACTACAGTCTTAGTCTTCCCGGTGTTCCCAGTTTCCAATTGTGCTCTGTAGATGTTCCCATAGCGGCCATGTTTTATCAGCTGCAAGGTGCCTGGTGAAAGTTTCTCTCGAGGTATCTCCAGTTCTTTCAGAGTCAAGGATGCAGAATTTAGCAGGCTCTCCACAGACGTCTCACTCAGCTGGATATAGCAGTTCTCTGTTGAGCTGGATTCCTGCTGATTCTTGTCACTCACTAACAAAAATAAATACACAAGACACATAAAAGCAGACAGATGAACTCTTGTAGTAAGTGGCAATGCCTGTCCTTCTATCCTCTTTGATTTTTCCCCCATACTGTTTTGGAAATCAGGACAAAGTAAGGAACTGTTATTGTATCTTACTTGTTCTGGCCCTTGAAGAGGTAAAAGAATTTATTATCTCCCATTCTGTTTGATGAAAAGGCAGAACGAGTCTGGAGATCTCTATTGTATTTAACTACATAAACTTTCTAGATAACATGCATCTGTACTCGATCCCCATGTGCTGAAGCAATGACCATTTTCTTTTATCACCAGCCACCAGTAGTTATGAAAGTGCCATGCACAGGGTGTTCCCACAAAGGCCCTATCTTTGTTCTTAATTATTTCCCTTTATATAGGCTGAAAAGGCTTTTTCCTCTAAAAGCCCCAAATCACTTCAGAACCAGATTTTCATTTCCACACAGCAACATGTGTTTGCAGTACCAACAAACCTTTTCCTACCCCCTCATCAGTCCCTGTTGTGTTTCCTTTTGTCCCCATAGGAAGTGGGAGACAGCAGCTTGAAATTAAATTTCTTAAATGACAGTACAGAAAATTGATTAACTAGGTGTGATCGACATAAAACCAACTAACATTCATAATTACCCCAGTGAAACTCTCCTTGCAGCAGCATCTAGAAGGCTGTTACTCAAACACACTCTGCAGCTCTCAAGTGATGTACCACAGTACATTAATGAGCCTATATGGCATGTTGTTTCACATTTTCTGAGATCCATCTGTACTACAGATTCCACTATCACTACTGCAAGTGGGCTAAATCACAGTTCCCAGTTTTTCCATTGTTCACTGGATTGTCAAATACCAGTTGGGTTCTTCACAAATGCTATTGCCTAACAGCTCAAGCGATAGGGAAATGGGATTGACTTCTGGCCACTGAAACCAACACTCTTTCCTCTGGTTGAAACACAGTTTTTTACCGTGGTGTCCAGATGATGATGATGATTGCTCCCGCTTTGCTCGCAAGCCTCGACAGTGGAGCCAAAGAATCACAGTTAGCACGATGACAAAAAACCCCACAAGGAGAACTGGGACAACAATCACTTCAGTCTGATATTCACGCACAACTATCAGCAGAAAAAGAAAATGAGAAGCCAAGGAATAAGCAGTACTGCCTGATGCACATTGGTTCTGTATAACAAAGTAGTAATAACCCATTTTGGTAACTTTCAACCCCCAAAGCATGTGTATCTATCCTCTGCTCTTTGCAACAGCAACTGAACGCTGTCAGTGCTGCCATCCTACTTTTCAAAGGTGTTGAATATCTAAACTTCATGAAACCACTGGGACTCCAGCACCTTAGGTCACTTCTTGAGATGCCTTAATACAGAGGCTAGGAATTATAGCCATGTGTAGGTATCCTCCACCAGCAAGACAGAGTCGACCCTGGGAGACGGGCAGGAGGGAGATGGGGAGGGCTGGGTATGGCTGTGCCATTGCAAATACACCTGCAATTAGACGTTCAGCTCCTTCCATTAAAATTATACGGAGAATTTTAAAGAAAACAAAGCATGGTCATGCGGTTTGGATTTGACCAGAAGACATTTCAATTAACAAGGATGTTGCAGGTAATTAACTCTCTCAGGTCCCCAGATTTGGAGGTGGTGCTATTTTTGCACAGCGCAAGACCACATTTCAGTTCCCAAAGATGACAGAAAGTCACAAAATCAAAATCTCACAAGACTGGTCCTCAGGGAAGCAGCACAGAATCTTTAATGACTATATTATGTCTCATTCAAAGTAGATATACTCTAAAATGACTAAAATTAAGTGAGATGAATCCCACCACAAAGGCTGTATCCCCTTAAAAGTTTCTACCCTGAGACATAATGAAAGCAAAGCTCAGTCAAACCTTTCTGTGTGAACTGGGATGCAGGTGGAGGAGGGGAAAGGGCTTAGCCCACTTTCTAGCAAAGCTGGCCTTCTTGCTCAGCATGTGAAAGCTTATTGCTTAAAGGAACATGTGAATCTTACCACATAGCTTGTCATTGCTGTTGCATTCCAGTAGCATGCGTGTGAATTGTTTTACATCCCCTGCCATGTTCAATTACAAGCAAGTGGGTCTCTGACCTCTGTCTTCTGCACAGACACAAAGAATATTAATGACATTTATCAGGAGGAAGGACGATTTATGAAGCAACAGGTGAGCTGAATATGGAGCTTTCTACCCCTTATGATCAATGGTTGTGCGAAGACGCAGCACTGAGACTTGGAGGCTTAGAGAATGATACAGGATATCCACTCCCAAATCCTATGAATGGTACACTGCATGACCAGAGATAATGTAAGATTAAGCTTGTTCTACAGTGCTTCACAAGCAACTGGGTACTCCTAGGCCTAAAGGCTGGCATACGCACATAAATTCACAGCCATGAACTTAATTATACTTAAAGAATAGCACTTCCAGCTAACACACTTCTTAGATGCCAGAATAGCTCAGCCTTTGATCTTCTGATCCATAACAAATTAATAGATCAGCAGTATGCATACAAAATGTCTGTTACTCTTCACTACAGCCCTGCCACAACTCATACTCAAGACAAGGAGAAAAAAAGTCTCACCATTAGGGCTCTCTGGTACCGACTCCTTAACACTGTCAGGTCTATAACTAATCTGAAGCACAACATCTGGAACTTCTGCATTTGCAGTTGAAAATCCAGACCCTGTGCAAGCGTGCACTTTTCCAGCTGTAATTTCAGCTTTCACTAACCCCTTAGCAAGTGCAACCATACACCTACAAAACCTTCTGACTGTGTAAGTGCACTCATCAGGTGTACAACCCCACCCAGACAGGGCTAAATTCACCAGCGTATGGCAGTGTCTTTGTGTTCCATACACATCACTGGTGTAGAATTTCAGCTGTTCTGCACTACAGGGGGAGATTAGCCCTGCAGAAATTTGTATTTCGGTTCAAATAGGTGTATGTCTTTTTGTTTATTCTCTGGAGAACATGTAAGCATTTTAGAAGATGCCCCTCTGCTACACGAAGTATACTACCTTTACTGAGGACTGAAGTCATAAGATAGTCATAGGCTCTGTGGTGCTGCACTGATTTACACCGGCAGAGGACCTGGACTACTATTTCTAAATTGCAGAAATCAATGATGTGGTGAATAGTGATGACTGATAGAAAGGCAAGGCACATACATTTAGCCACTGTTTCTTATAAACATAGCCAGAAACTTAAGACTTAACAGCTTCACAAACAGCATCATCTAGAACATTTTATAGGCATTGGGACTTGTATCCTGTAAGAACTTTCTCTGTTTGCAGCTGAGCTCAAGGCAATCAACATCAATGGCAAATGTTAATAACAATATACGGCATTCTTACTGATATCAATATGGTTTTATGGCAGTTGGTGATGGATGAAACATTAAACAGAGTTTGTTCTCATGCTTAAAATTAACAAGTGAAATTAGGCTTTATCAGTTGTACAACAGAGGCAGCAGAAAGAGGAAAACAGAATCTGTTTGCACTTTAAGATATCACAAAAAGTCTGTTTTCATTTTGTATTTCCTTTGATTCTTAATAAGCTAGCAAATTCACCTAGTTTCAGTGTGTGGCTACAACGTGAATACAATCAAAGGAGTAATAACGCAGCAGTAACACCAAAATTTTCAGGCACACTCTGAAAGCAAGCACACTAAGTCAACCTACCTTGGCTATAACACATACACACACTTACACACAAACACACAGGCATCACCATAAGAGTAACAGTCTGCCTTCTTTCACTCTCAGATGCACAGATATGAAATATACATATGAACAGACATGATGGCATCCCAGGAAAATAGACTTGAGGACCTTTAGCCAGCAATCACGTTGCACAATCTGAGTTGTAAACAGTCCAAGCTCCATCTTAACACTACCTAATGGCTTTGTTTGTACAAATGCTCGCTAGAAATGCACGCTTACATTTCAAGGACGTGCATGCACAGGCACATGTAAGCACACGCACACCAACCTGTATTCGCGCAGACACATGCTCATGCAGTCGCAAAGATCCACGGAAAACAGTTTTGACACAGCAACCGTGTCTACACTGGTCGCCTTTCCGTAAAAAAGATTCCTACCTACTCCCTTACGCACCTCCCATCAGTGATGCCAGTGGGTGGCACCCATGTTTTCTAACCACACTCAGGGCAGAACTATGGGATCCAGAAATAAAAACAATGGCCACCACCGGTGCTTTATTTGCACTGGCACTCCCATTTGTTGCCATTGCTTATGGAGCTGCACAGGTGTTACCACGAGAAAAGTCTGATCAGACCAGTCCATTCACACTCGACGCATCCATCCTCTTGCAAAACTCAGGAAGCAGCAAAAGCAGTTGCACTCAATAATTCCGAAGTATCTTTGAGTGCTACTTTCCAGGCCGAGACCAAATGAATTCTCATACTTAGCTCTTTCTGCAGCTCACCGATTCAACGTTAGTAATATTGTAGTTCCTACATTCCCATCCTCACAGCAAGAGTGGTAACTCAGAAATACACAGATCTCACATTACACATTTAATAAATATTTTTCCAGTGTATCAGCAGGGGACACTCGGAGGTTATGTGGAACTAACAGCTTCAGTGTACAGGTGCATGCTCATCACACAGCAGAAAGTATATTGGCAGTGCTCAAATACTTATTTTATTGTATGAAGACAGTCTTCCAGTATCAAGCCAGGATAAGGGGGACAAAAATACCTTACCTCACTGTAATTCTGATTTTCCTTGTCTGTATGTTATGTTGTACCAAGACCACTGCTGCCTAGATCATGAGCACAGGAGAACATATCCTCTATTTCTTCAGTTTAGAATTTGCATTAGACAATTTGGGCAATGGTAAGTAAATGTCAGCTTAGTTCTTCCATTTTTTTTATTACTCTCTTATATACACTGAAATTCACTCCCTGCAATTCATGTCTCTTCATTGTTTACTTTCAAAAACATATTTGCTTCAATAGACTGCTCTCTGTGCCTGGGCCTATCTAATCTTTCAGGTTATTCTGATTTCCCCCTCTTTCAGTTGAAACTCATTATATTCATTGTTCACACAAAACCTGGAACTTTCTTTTTTCTCTTGGACATGAATTTTTTTTCATCAAGTCCTTTATTGTGCAGCACATCAATGTGACCTAACTCCTTATTTAAGAAAACTGGTTGGCAGTGCAATGCAAAAATCAAACACCCTAGGTAATGACCACAGTACTAGGCCATCTTCCTTCAGAATGCCAAGGCTCAAGGTAAGGCAGGTATGTTCCCACTCAGATTCAGACTCCAAAGCCTTCCCAAAAGATACCCACTGTGATAACAGTGACCAGAAAGAGAATGAGCTTTTCTAGAACAAAGCTTCTCAACATAAGGGACTGAATGGGAGCAACAAGGAGCTGTGAAGGTCTCTGTAAATGAGTTTTGAAAAGCTACTTGTTCCCCTGACCAGACCTCAGAGCGAGGGAACATGGTTTCCACTAAACAGATTTGGAGAGACGTGGGAGCTTTTGCTGTGGCAGGGGGAAATTGATATGAATCAATGCAGATACAGTGGCCTAGAGGGCAATGCTCAATGCATTACTAACAGTGTTCAGATACTACACAGTTCCAAGCAGACTGCAACAACGATGACAGTCAAACCTTCCTTTGACTAACACCTGAACCCAAATCCCCATGTCCAAGCTAAATATACAATGAAGACCCTGGTATCTAGAAATAGCAGAAGCGGCTGCCCTTAGACAAAGAGAGATGCAAAGCAAAATCTTAGCAGAAGCTAACCTACATTCAGCAGCATTTCCAAACTGCTGCTAGCAGACTATCTGCTGAACTGTGCACAGCAGAGCGGTTTCACAGCCTGGAGACAGTTGGCAGGCCCCTATATCTGCCCTACGCTGACACTCGCTCTCCTCTGTGCACGTTTGCCAACAGGATGAGCACTGGGGAAAAAGGTGGTAGTTTGTTTTCAGTCATCTTTGTTTGCCAAGCAGATCTGCTGCCCTGGAAATTTAGACAAAACACATGGGGACAACATGAGGACAGAACTGAGTAGCTAAAAGATGGCAGTTGTGGGGGCTGCTTAAACTGGTTCAGGAAATTCCAATATTGAATGTCAATATGGTTTTCTGAATGCAGCTGAGCTGAATTAAGTGCTCACCCATACCACAAGAAGGGAGTATCTCTTCTTTCCACTCTCTTCACACTCCTTGCTTTGTTCCCAGCTGTGCCACTGATCACATGCTAAACTGATTCAAACCACCAAACTAGCAGGAAAAATTCACTTTTCTTTTGCTATGGTAATTTCCTGCCATTTTAGTGAGCGATATTTGTTCACCAAGCAATTCAACAGTTGCCAGGGCAGGCTCGAGGAAGGGGCAGGAGCACACATCCAGAAGCAGAAACAGGGAAAACGCACCTCCCGCTGCCCAGGCTGGTGAATAGTTAGCTTGTATAATGCTACATTGTGAAAACATTCCCTGTGTCAGCACAGACCCACAGGCACTGGGTGCCTGCATAAGCCCTCTATGATTTTTCCAGCCCTCTGTCACTCATTCCCACACGTACACTGTCTCCTTGGTGCCAGCACAAGCATTCACATGACAATGTGGTAAACTGGATTGGGAAGGTGATCTGCCCTAAAAGAATTAATTTTCTCTCACATTTTATGGACTTAATTTCTCATCACACTCAATTTATGGTATTTAAAGTGCCAGGACATAAGAGACAAGAAACCTGAGTGACAAGACATTGTGGTGAAAACTGAAAGAAACAGAAATATAAAGTCTTATGTGTCCATCGAATACCCAGGAACAGGTGGCTTCAGAATTGCACGCACAGAAACTGCTTGCTGCTTGCTCCTGCCATGTTCAGGAAAATAAGATACTGTACATATTCATGCTAAATACACAGTTTTGCCAGTGAGTACGTCTGACTTGGGAACTAACATCAGTTCCCATCATCAATGCAAATGTGTAAATCCCTGAGTACTGATTAGCTATTCTGTCGAAAGAAACAGCTGATTAAGTTGATTAAATATGATAAAAATAAAGGCTAAGATTCTTTTGGATCTTCATTAGGCCTTTTGAAAGGAGCTATGAGCTGTATGTAGTTATTTCTCCAGACTTCTTGGCTTGCATTAACTGCACACCATTTTATTATAAAAATATTCTTACATATGTTTTTCACGCACTACTTGTGAAGACCAACTGTGATATGACTACAGACACATAAAGAATAGCTGAGTAATTACTCACATCAGTCCAGCATACTGCCGGACTCATAAAAGACAAAATACACCTTCTATTTAATTTCTTACAGTGGCAGAACCATATTCTCAAGCTTTTCCAGTCACCGTTTCTGTACTGCTTTTATTATTTTCTTCCTCTTTTATATGACCTTTGAACACGGCCACCCATCAAGGCTCGGGCAACCATTATGCACAAGCGCACTACCCTGGCCGGGCAGCTGAAAGCGAGGGGAGCTACCAGGGAACTGCAGGAACCAAAAAGGCAGTGAGACCACGATGTGCGGGCTCAGGACAGCCAAGCAGTTGTGGACACTGTATGTGAGAGAACGGGGAGAAGAAAAGCACCATGGAAAAGCAAACAGCAAAACACAGGTTTCTTCCCCTGTAATGTCCACCGTCTTACTAAAAGCAGCATTGAAAACAAATAAAAAACAAGTCCCACGGGTTTCAAGCCTAACAACTTGATGCCATAAGAACATACTTCTGCAAAAAGCTATGTATCTGTTAGACTATATATCCTGTCTTTTCTGCCTTCAAAAGACCTTAGTGACTATTTCCAACACCGTGGCACATCATGATGTCTTTGCAACACTTCCCTGGCCCATCAAGTCATCTCATCTCTCACCACAAGGCATATGTGGGCTACAAAGCAGTATCTTCAACTGTGCAGAATGAGAAATTCTGACTGGTCAGCCCAGGTTATAACATACCAGAGCCACCTCACTTCTGATCTGAACAAAGAATACTGACTATATCCTGCAGCTTGCTGTGCTGGTTGTAATAATGTCTCAGCTATAAAGATTTGGTACTCTAACTCACTTTTGCACCAGCTGGTAGCCCTTACACCCTATCAGAAAATCACATACAGTGACTGAAGATTTTCTCTTGGTCCACAATTAGAAGCAGTACCTGAACATCACACCTAGGCCAGCTGCCACTGAAGCATATTAAAGGAGTGAAATAAAATTAGGCTGACCACTTCTGATGAGCTAGATCATGGGGAAAACAGCAAGTAATGAGGTCCACGCCACTATGTGAGCAGGTAAATTACTTAGGGCAAACTTGCCTCATTTTCCAGGGAGTGGAAAAAATAGGCAAAGTCAGCAGTTGTTACTGCATTGAGAAATATGACTCAGTAGGACTCTGCACTATTGTGATTTTATGCTAACAAGGTTATTCTAAACTGGTACCATATCAGTGGAGATATGCAAGTTCTCATGGTGCTAAGTTTTGCTTAAACTTAGATCATCTTACAAAAATTAATTGATTTGTGCACTGTGAGGAAGTCTGAGCAGAGAAGTGTGAAATGGTACAGAAACTGAATGATGATGAAGACAATAATATTTTTTTCTAACGCAGACACAGCCTACTACTGTTTCTGAAAGACTAACATCTCTGTATCGCACTCCCCCTGAATTAAGGCCACAAAAGTTACTCTTCACAGGTAATCTACAAAATAAAAGTTGAAACAATAAAAAATGAGGAATACATCAATCTGAAGCCCTTAGCGAGCAGGCTGTTGGAATGCAAAAAGTCCAGAGACCAGATTCTCAACAGCACACTCTTACCTATGACTTCCTTTTTTCTGGTCAAAAGCCCACACTATTTTTGAAAATGCTGGCCATTCTGCCTCTTTTTTACTGACTGAACTCTGATGTTGGTGGTGGCTTGCCAATAGTAAGCCTGTATCAAACCCTAGCACAAACTCGATACAGATATTCTGAAAAACCATGACAGCAAAAGCTGTGACAGGACATAAGCAGAATGAAGGAGTTTTTCAAAGGACTGTGCATGCGTGTAACTCTTGTTGTAAAAAGCACTGCGTGATAAAAATACTGCATGACACCACATTGCTGCATAACGGCTTTAGAAATGGAACATGAATCTGCTTTCATAAATGCACAGCCAGAAGGAAACCAAGCTGAAGTTGTGTACACAACATTAGCTTCACAGTTTCCCAACTTCTGGATGTTTCTTGGTGTATTTAACGTAGATTTTGTTTACAAATTAATTGGTAGCTCATGTACACACACACACACAGAGATACATGCAAACAGGTAAATACACAGAAAGATCTAGATATCTGCACCACGCTGGATCAGAGTTTGCTTCCTTACAATCAAGCAACAGTGACGGAAGTCAACCATTAAGTAATTCTGAATCCAGCCCTAGGCATGTATTACTTAACCAAACGCTGAACATACTTCTACACACACGCATGGCATCATCCTGCATTGTTTCAGTGAACTGAGACTAATTTGATATGAAACTAATTTCCTTTGTTATTTTCTTCCTGTTTAAAATGTGCCTAGAAGTTAGCTCGTTTAAATCAACCTGCATGTAGAGGACCTATTTTTTTTTCTCAAACCCCCATACCATTATGATCACAGAAATTTATTACTGTAAGCAAATTCAGCACAAGCAGTAACTACATGCACAGATGTACATACATACATACACAGATGTATAGACTTTACAGTACAGCTATATCCTAGTTCTGGTCACATGTTGATAAAAGTCTTTTTAACAAAATAAATATTCATCAGCTAATCTTCCAACAGTGTTTTCTCTCGCTTACCTGAATCACACCACTTCTCTTGCCCTGCAGTAGTCCTTTCCTGAAACTCGCTCGCTGCCGGTTCCCAGTTTGTCTGAGGCCACTCCTGATAACGCTGATGGTTACCTTGTGTGGTTGTAATTCTTATGACTAAGTTCCTCCTCACTGATTTTCCTACCTCAGACCTGCCCAGCTTCAAATCTTTACTCCTCAAGGTCTTCTCAGCTACCTCCCCAGGGAGACTGCGTGAGTGTATGTTCAGCACGGGAGCTTACAGGTAGGCACACACTTGTAGAACGGGTCTGCCTGGCTTCCAGCTGCTCACCCGCAGATGACAGAGACAGGCAAAGCAAAAAGTCCTGGGGGGGGCGGAGGGGGGGGACCTGAAGCGTAGTTGGAAAGGCAGGCAAACACGGAACAAGAGGAATAGGTTAACGTAACAAACAGAAATCATACTCTTCAAATTACAGGTTCATGTTTAGAAAAAACAGGTTCTTCGAACAGAAAATCTGTACAAAACCCCTAAGACTCCAGCCACTGAAAAAGCTTTCTATCAGGAACACAATCTGCAAATGAAGAGAGAGAGAAAAGATTAATAACACCAAAACATGCTACAACAGCCAGTAGCAATGCAGGTTTTTTTCATGCTCTGTCTTGCTCATGTGTATCCCTCATGCTTGGGCTATCCATGCATTTTGTCAGCATTTTCCAGCCCTGCCATCAGCTCTCCCCTGCCCTTTCCTCCCACCGGTTCAACCTAGAGCTCCACACAGCCACAATGACCCTCACTTACGAAACCCCTCCAAAATCCGTCCTGAGCTCCACAACCAGGCTGGCTAATGCTCTTGAACTTGTCCTGTGACCCTTTCCTGCTACAATGCTCTTGGTGTCACCGTTGTGCTCTCCGGGTGCCCTCAGTTCTCAGCAGCCGTGCGGCGGGATCTTCGCTGCACCTCGGTTTCTCCGCATTTCAGTCCTGGGGACTTTCTTCCCACCCAACCCGTGCATGGGAGTCCCAGCTGCTGGCCTGCAGGCTCCCCTCATTAGCTTGAAGATTGCCCTCCCCTATCACTGACAAATCGTGTGTTAAGAGTTTCAGATTCCTGACTCCTGGTTATATGAGTCTGTACAAGACCGTTTGCTTACTTCCTTCACACAAGTGGGAGGCAGTTGTACTACAAGAGGAAACAACATGAGAGCTATCGTTGAGAGACAAAGTTCATGTCACAGTCAACAACATGACGCAGGCGGCTTTGGGAAGATGTAGAAGATGATATGATCTCTGCCAACTGTTTGAGCAAAACTTACCTACTCCTGTTAACACTTTGGCGCTGCACATATTTTGTTTTGGGAAAATTTTAGTTGCGGTAGAGGCAATAGCTGTAGATACTGAAACACAACGGTTAGTTTATCCATAAAAGAGACTGCATATCAATGTATTTGTACATCAATACATCCCAAGCCTCTGTCTGGGATTATTCTCGCACCTGGCATTTACTGGTACATGTGTGCAAAATGGTGAAAACCAGGAGTGGTTTTCTTCATTGCTTGATCTCTCTACAGAGACTTGCAGAAGTGGGCAAAACAGCATTAATGAAATAGCTCTGTTATGTGGACTTTCAACCCCTGAGAAACAAGGAGAGACATCTTCTAGATTGCAAATTTTCTTGAGTTATAAAGACCACTATAGTGCAGAGTGTAGGCTCAGACTCCGGTTTTCAGCTTTCCTGTTACTCTGGTACTAACTTGCACCAACTCTCTGCAGTATTTTCTCCATGAAGGAGCAGAGGATCTGTCCTATACCCCATTACCCATTAAAAAGTAGCTAAAATGCAAAGGGCAGTTCCTCATTTAAACGAGTTCTCCACTGAAGTGTGTTACTTTCCACAGGCAGCTTCCCTAAGGGCACCTGGGGGAACCCATGCAGATTCCTGTTTAAAAATACAGTAACTGACAATCTTCCTCCCTTTGCTTCTTCTCTCACAGTTTCTACAGCCCCTAACTGTAGAAGAAAGAGTAGGAAAGGCAAAGGGTTAATATTCAAGGTATGCATATGCAAAGCAGCAACACCGCTGCTTTTAGTTTTCCCAGTCAATCTTTCTGCTGTGCTCCCAGTCGGACTGGTTGGAGAAGATATTTTAATGGTTCAGGCCTCAGGCTACACAAACTTCCTCACTGATTCACAAGCCCCCTGCCCTGTTTAGTTAAGGAACAGCAGTCATTGTCACGTTTTGTCCTGTGAAAAACAAACTTCTCCTGCTCTAAGTCTTGTATGGTGTGCACATCCACAAAGAAAACACTGCCTGTTTAAATGCCTCTGTCCTTCTCTCTGTTTTTTCCTTAAGCAAGTATGATTAGGCACACTGAAAGGCAGCAGACTGGCAGTCTGATTAACAAACATGTCCTCTTTATCTCCAAGACAGCTACAGCACACCTAGCAACCACCCAAACCACACACAGCTGTTCAGTAGCCTCCAGATATGTTTCTGGGGCTAAGTAGCAATTCAGCCACAAACCATTCAGTCTTTGTCCTGTGTGCTGGGACTGTTAACGACGGTGCTAATTTTGCAGTTCAACTTCCAGAAGGTAAGCATACTCCAAGTAACGGCTGCTGCTGGACCAGAAAAACCAAGCTTCAGATGAAAGAATCTCCTTCTTAAATGCCGTTGCGGTATTCACTTTTTCTGCAGTAATTTAGAGGCAGTAAGGTCTCTCACATCTTAATGCAAGATTTAAAACTGTGGCTTATAGATGATAAAACTGTGACTGACCTTTCAGTCAGGCTAAGCCCACAGAAGTTGAAAGGCTCAGTACCTGTTCTTTTGTTTCTGCCATTCAAGAATCAGAACGGATGATATACAAGTGAAAGAAAAATTTCCAAGTCTCTGTTCTGCCTCATGAACTCTACTTCTCATGATGTCAGATCTTCTGACCTGGTAACAAGTTATTTGCCCATTTAATATTTAGATTTTTCTTGGAAATGGTAGTTCTAGTGGGATTTTCAGTTCATCCCTGCAGTTTCTGTTCTTTAAAATTTCCAGAAGAACAAAGGCTAGGAGATGATAGCATTATATGACAAGAAATAAATAAAGAAATGAAAGGAGCTTCTCCTTATAAAAATGAAATGACTGATGGATTATGCATCGTCTACCGCTAGTTGAAGGTCCAGTAATCTGCCAGCACTTCCTCTATTCATGGTTAGGCACACCTAATAATAGCCTTTTTCCCCGACTTTCCTGCCAAATTAGACCTTATGAATCCCAACTCTTCTTGAATCTAAACTCAAATTTCATTTGCACAGTTTCATGCTGTCACTGATCTGGTCAGCCCTCTCTCTTCTCAAACCAGATGCTCAGGAAAGATCCTGAAGGTTGGTTAGATGCTCTAAGTAGGCTACAGTACAGATGTAAGTAGGCTACAGCACAGTTTTCCCCTTCGGTTTCTTTGGCAGATTTTCCAGGCCCAGAAGGAGGGATTCCCTCGACAGACCTGAAAAATTAAGTTCAGGTCATAGTTGCACTAGGTTCTCTATATAGTTAATACAAGGTCATAAGAACTTTTGTAAAGCAATTCTAGTACTAACATCCTCTCTCCCTACACTGACATCACAGATATAACGGGTAACCTAGCTCCTGATTAACATGTCCTGGTCAAATATCAGAAGTTAGGTACCATAAATTTGGGCTAAATTCCATTGTCTTCCTCTTCAAAGAAATAACCTCCCTGAGCCTCCCAAAATCAGTACTTACCCACAGTGTAACTCAGTAGTTTGGCCACAGCCTCTCCCAGAACTCCAAAGCTGACAGACAAACTGTGAGACTGTAAGTTAGGTGCAGCACGTATCACATGCGTTCAGTTCCACTCTGGTTCCTAAGCGCTTTTGTCCTGAGCAACCAACATCCTGAGCACAATATGTATGCCTATTCCTCTGTTACTTTTATCTTTCCCAGTTTCTTACGTTCTTTTTGTTAAAACCATAAATTTTCCTTTTAAGTTCCTGCTCTTTGCCACTCCATTTTTACACTGTTCTCATTTTCCAGTAAGAATGCAACAGCTCCTCTTGGCAAAATCTGGAAACTGGTGAAGAGAGCTACAGTAAGCCAAACATCCAGTCTCAATCTGGAATAAATTGCAGGGCTTCACACAAAAAGAAGCAAAGGAGCCAGCTATCCCCTGGAAATGTGCCCACAGAAACCTTACAAGAACTAGAAAGTATGTATCACCACCAGCTATAACACAGTAAGCTAAAAACTCATTTAAGAACTATTCCATCTGGTAATACTATTTTTTACACCTGCAATTCACCCTCTACCACCTCACTGTGTTCTAAGGGAATAGCAAAGAATCACAATTAAACAAAGACATGAAACAGAACTTGCTCCTGTCTGCCACTGTCACTGGAAATCAATTCTAGCACATCTATTATTATGCAGTAGCAAGGTGGCTGCTAAGCTATTGGAATGACATGCATAAACACACAATATTTGCTGCCCAGGTTTTCATAGAGTAACGAAGCAATATTAAAAAGCAACATCACCAAAAATCAACCTCCTAAGCCCATATACACACATATACAGCAAGAGAGGCAGCATTCGGGAGACAGCTTAAAGGCACAGAATTTAGGAGCTGGAGTTACCCAAGAAATGACTGTGTGACCTCAAACCAAGGGTCCATCAGCCTAGTACTATGCTTCAGACAGCTGGCAGCGAGAGTCCCTAGGGAGATGAAAGACTACAACAACAGAAAGTGACACTTCCCTTACCACTTTCGCCAGCCTCCAGTAGCCTGTGGGTCAGGGATTTATTCAGCCACAGAATAGCTTTTTCTTTCATCTGCCCTGAAGGATTTTGCCCAACTGCTTTCTGAACTCCTGCAAAACTTCAGCAACACAATGCTCTGTGATAAATTCTGCAGCATTCATATAACTTGGGTGAATAAATGCTTCATTTTTGCTTGTTTTGAAGATGGATTGCTATCTTCAAACCAGCTACTCAGTTGGTAGTGAAATGAGTGGTAACAGCAAGAGACGAGTAAGTTTCATGCATGATGAGAATGCAAATATACTCAATCATTTAAAAACAGGACAAAGTTTGTGTTTGTGTGGATGAAAAAGGAGAACCAGAGACAGCCCAAACCATTTAAGGTTCGCATATTGACATGGAACGGGACACGAACTGGGGTGTGAGCAATTGATCAAACGGGCTTCTCACGCTGCGATACACCAGACTTGATGAACTTTCAGTCTTGCTGCTCAGCCATTAGAAAATTTCTAACTCTTCTTTGCCTAGTCCTCCAAACACCTTGGATTTTTTTTTTTTTTTAAATGAAGATCATAGAATCATAGAACGTTTAGGGTCGGAAGGGACCTGCAGAGGTCATCTGGTCCAACTGCCCTGCAGTGAGCAGGGACATCTCCAACCAGACCAGGTTGCTCAGAGCCCCGTCCAACCTTTCCAGGTTTCCAGGCATGGGGCATCCACCGCCTCTCTGGGCAACCCCTTCCAGTGTTTCACCACCCTCACTGTAAAAAATCTCTTTCTTATATCTAATCTAAACCTACTCTTTCAGTTTGAAGCCCTCGCCCTGCCGCTGCAGGCCCCGCTCTGCAGCCCGTCTCCACCGTGCAGGAGGGGAGAGGAACACCCGCAGGGAAGGGGCAGAGGCACCACCCGGCTTTCAAACTCCGAGCTCAGGACGCAGCTTTTGGGTTACTTTCAGGCCAGTTCCCGAAACGACGGCCCGCCTGCTGCCAGCCTTCCCGCCACCGCCTCAGCGGCCGGCGGGCAGCGGGGCGGGCGAGGGGAGGCCGCACGGCGCGGGGGCCAGGGCTGGGGGGCGGCCGGAGGGG
>Ga0065711_1004354_pt1 | contig 28676 bp, 21 predicted proteins | sample Hoacrofraction12_FD_59098 | JGI IMG/M metagenome (GOLD analysis project Ga0065711, IMG submission 59098) | Hoatzin crop microbial communities from Cojedes, Venezuela - Epithelial fraction 12 v2 (version 2) | ecosystem: Host-associated > Birds > Digestive system > Esophagus > Crop | place... | reverse complement strand
AGCTGTGCCTGAAGGATAGCTATGGGTGGGTCGAAAGCTTATGGTTAAGAATCAGCGACAGAGACAACAAAGGGAACTTTGTGGGTGGTGTTTACTACAGGCCACCCAATCAAGGGGAGCCTACTGATGAAGCCGCCTTCCTCCAGCTCCAGGAGGCTTCACGCTCACAGGCTCTCATCCTGCTGGGGGACTTCAGCCACACCGACATCTGCTGGGAAAGTAACACAGTGAGCAGCAGGCAATCCAGGAGGCTTCTGGAATGCATTGAGGATAACTCTTTAAGCCTGGTAATACAGCCCTACCAGAGGAGGTGCAGTGCTGGACTTGATGGTCACCAATGCAAGTGAGCTCATCAATGATGTCAAGATTGGAGGCAGCCTGGGCTGCAGTGATTATGCATTGGTGGAGTTCACAGTCCTGAGGGAGATGGGAAAGGTGAGGGATATAGTCAGGACCCTGAATTTTAGGAAAGGAAAATTCCAGCTCTTCAAGGAGTTAAGTCAGTAGGACCCCCTGGGAAATGGTCCTCAGGGACAGGGGAGCAGAACAGAGCTGGCAGATGTTTAAGGATGCTTTCCACAGAGTGCAAGAGCTGTCAGTCCCCAGATGTAAGAAATCAGGCAAGGAAGGGAAGAGGATCTGTTGGTCAAACTGAAGAGGAAGAGGGAACTGCACAGGCAGTGGCAGCAGGGACAGGTATCCTGGAAAGAATGTAGGGACACTGCCTGGTTGTGTAGGGATGGGATCAGGAGGTCCAAGGCGTGGCTGGAGCTGAATTTGGCAAGGGATGCAAAGAATAACAAGAAAGGCTTCTACAGGTGTGTCATACAGAAAAGGAAGGTTAAAGAAAGTGTACACGCCCCTGATGAACAAGAATGGTGACCTAGTATCAACAGATGAGGACCAGGGGGTTAAAGTCCCTCCCACTGTAAGAGAAGGCCGGTTTCATGATGCCCTGAGGAACCTGAGTAAACACAAGTCTATGGGACCTGATGAGATGCATCCCAGAGTCCTGAGGGAACTGGCTGATACAATTGCCAAGCCACTCACCATGATATTTCAAAGGTCATGGCAGTCAGATGAAGTCTCTGGTGACTGGAAGAAGGGAAACATTGTGCCCATTTTTAAAAAGGGTAAAAGGAGGACCCTGGGAACTACCGACCTGTCGGCCTCACCCCTCTGCTTGGGAAGATCACGGAACAGATCCTCCTAGAAGCTCTACTAAGGCACATGGAGGACAGGGAGGTGATTCAAGACAGCCAGCATGGCTTCCCCAAGGGCAAGTCCTGCCTGACCAAATTTATGGCTTTCTATGATGGAGTGACTGCATCAGTGGACAAAGGAAGAGCAACAGATATCATCTATCTGGACTTCTGTAAGGCCTTTGACAAGGTCCCCCACAACATCCTTCTCTAAACTGGGGTGATACAGATTTGATGGGTGGCCTGTTCGGTGGATGAGGAATTGATTGGGTGGTCGTAGCCAGAGGATAATGGTCAACGGCTCAATGTCCAATTGGACACTGGTGACAAGTGGTGTCCTTCAGGGGTCTGTACTGGGACCGGTGCTGTTTAATATTTTCATCAATGATATAGCGGGATTGAGTGCACCCTCAGCAAGTATGCGGGTGGTGCCAAGCTGTGTGGTGCAGTTGACACACCGGAAGGACAGGATGCCATCCAGAGAGACCTGGACAAGCTGAAGAGGCGGGCCTGTGTGAACCTCATGAGGTTCAACAAGGCCAAGTGCAAGGTCCTGCATCTGGGTCAGGGCAACCCCCAATATCAGTACGGGCTGGGAAATGAAGGGACTGAGAGCAGCTCTGCCGAGAAGGACTTGAGGGTACTGGTGGATGAAAAGCTGGACATGAACTGACAATGTGCGCTCACAGCCCAGAAGGCCAACCGTATCTGGCGCTGTATCAAAAGCAGTGTGGCCAGCAGGTCAAAAGAGGTGATTCTGCCCCTCTGCTCTGGCAAGACTTCACCTGGATTCCTGTATCTGTCTCTGGAGCCCTCAGAACATGAAAGATATGGACCTGTTGGACCAGATCCAGAGGAGGCCACAAAAATGATCCAAGGGCTGGAGCACCTCTCCTCTGAGGAAAGGCTGAGAGAGTTGGGGCTGTTCAGCCTGGAGAAGAGAAGGGTCCCGGGAGACCTTATTGCAGCTTTTCAGTACCTGGAGGCGGCCTATAGGAAAGATGGTGACAATCTTTTTAGTAAAGCCTGTTGTGACGGGACAAGGAGTAATGCTTTTAAACTAAGGGTGGGTGAATTTAGACTAAATATAAGGAGGAAATTTTTTATGATGAGGGTGGTGAAACACTGGAGCGGGTTGCCCAGAGAGGTAGTGGAGGCCTCCTCCCTGGAAACATTGAAGACCAGGTTGGATGGGACTCTGAGCAACCTGATCTAGCTGAAGATACTCACTGCAGAGGGGATTCGGCTAGACGACCCCTTCCTACCCAGAGCGTTCTGTGATATTTTCTTTCCTGAACTGTCTCCAAGTTTAGTTTGTACCCTCTCTGTCACAGATTTTTTCTTGTTTTGTATGGTTTCTACCACTCTCTTGGACACTTCAGCACTTGGTGGGGTGACAGGGAGAGGGAATGTCTGTGTTATTTTGAGGATTTGTTTTTCTGGCTTTCCATCCGCTTCATTTACAAGGAGAGAATGATTGTAGAATAATTTTACTTTCTAGTGCTTTCCTCTTCTAGAAACATGATACCTTATTGGCCTTACTCACTGAAGTTCTGATTGAGAGTGGACTTGAGATACTTAACTTGGCAAACTGCCTCTTCTGCATTTCTGTTTCAATGATTAGTTAGAATAGGTAGTTTTGGAAATGTTTTGAGGCCTCTTATCTTGAGATGGATGAGATTAAACTGGTGGATTTAATGCAGACACTAAGAAAACTCCATCCTCTCTCAGGTGTTCTTAGATTCTTCCTTCACACCTGTGAATAAGTGGAGAGATCTGGGTAAAGAATTAGAGAGTGGGAGGCTGAGGACTATCAGAGGCTATAAGAAGAGTTTCCACAGTTTCTTTAGTACCTTTTCACTAAATGTGGTCCCAAAGAACTAAGAAACCAAACCTCAGTATTTTAATTCAAGTCAAACTGCATTGCAGCCTAGAAATAACATGTTAATGATCAAATGGTCTTCATATGGACTAATGAAAATGTGGGAGTTCTGTTAAGTTCTTCTAAACACTTGCTTTTTCAAGACCAGCAATTCAATATGTAAAGTATATCCTTGAGAATACTGTCAGATATGATGAAAACATAGAGTAATGCAGTCCGCTGGTGTAGAATTTGGAGAGTGAGCGAATGTACTGTTCATACTCAGGGTCTTTGTTTCAGGAGAAAAATTATTTAGATATAGTAATATAATAATAAATATAGTTCAGCTTAGAAAGTATGTCTTGGTAGGCCATCTTGTCCAGTCTTCTGCTCAAGTCAGGGTCAGCAGTGAATACAGATTATTTTTGCCGTTGCTGTTATCAAGATGGAGTCTCATCTTCTCTCTGTTAAGTACTGAACATACATGTAAAACTGTTCTTGTTTAATGTTGTATGTTAATACTTTTCTTTGACTAATAGTTGGTAATGAAGAATAATGAGTTTATTTTAAACTTTTGTGGGATACAGAAAATAATTGTTTTCCGAGTCCATGAAATGCATTGAAAGCAGTGGCTTTTCTGTCCAGTTGTGAAGCTTACAGGTCTGCCTCTACTTTAGGTATAAGCACCCTTATTAATTCAAGAAATTACTTGGCAAATGATTCTGAGTTTAGAAGTAATATTGCCACAAGTTTTGGGCTCAGAAGGATCGGTACCCAGTACTGTAGAACTGATCTGTCCAGTATTGTAGGCATACTGTTGCGGTACGTGGTTTTTATTTTTTTAATTAAAGGAAAGAAAGAAATGCCATGAACATAAATTAAACTAGAAGAGCTTCATGTAATTTCCTTTTTCATTTTCACCTTTAGTGACTACTGTGGAAAAGACAATGCGTAGTAGACCATGGTCGCCTGATTATCTTTCAGTGATTACCTGGTTTAATTTATTTGGTGGAAGGAAATTAAGAGAATTCTTGATAATAACATTTTACAGGATCTCTGGTGTTTTGAACAAAATAGGTTGTTTCTCTGAATTCTTGTTTTAATAATAACAATTGTAAGACATTCATTCTGTTGGCAGTTATTTTTATGTTGCAAAACCTGACTCCGTTGTATCTTGAGGTGCCTTGAAGTCAGTTGCATTACATAGATTCATGTGTTTTCAGTGTTTCTCAAGGAGACAGTTAAATGTCATGCATAATTGTCTCATTCGTTTAACCCCTTTTGCTAGAAATATTACTTCTATCTAATATAGCAGTGCTTGTAGTCAGGCGCTTATTATGGTCTTTCAGCTCCTGGTTGAGGAAATTGTGTTCTCGGACCTCTTCAGTGAGCTTGTAGAGCTAAACTTAAAAACAGAGATTTGAGCTAATCTGTTGTGTCTTATCTTTCTTTCCAGTGTCCAGTGAAAACATGTCTTTTGATGGCGGGAGATTGTTAATGCTCATGCTCTGTACTGGAGAGAACTTGTTTGGGTTTATGCTTTTTACCTGTCTGTACTGTGTTCTGTAATCCAGCTGTTTACTTGCTTATATACTTCTCTCACTTCTTCAAGGCAGTGGTTATGTTTTGCAAATACACGTGCTACCCAGACAATATTATAAAGCCTATTCTGTTATGAGAACAGATTTTTTTTTTTCTCCTTCACGTCTCCCTCCTTGGAAGCCATCCCTTTCCTCTTTCAGAAGAACATGTACGTTAGTCAGAAGGTTCATATTGGTGATATTTGAAAATTACTGGTTGTAAAATGTGTAATTAAAGGCAGAACATCTGTTTAATTCTTCTTTTTTGTTGCTGTTTTCAGAGACTGTGCAGTTGACCCAACTTGTGTGCTATGCATGGAGTGCTTTCTCGGAAGTATTCATAGAGAGCACCGATACAGGGTTAGTAATGCTGCTGGAAAAGATGATGTAGTCACAAATAATTTTGTATGTGTTTGAAACTCCTTGTTTAAAGTTTAAGAATGTATACATAATTTCAAAATGTTGAATGAACACAAAGTTTGGAATTCTGTCTGCAGTACTCTTACAAGAACTTGGGTGTTTTGATCCGAATGTAAATTCTGAAAGTTGACACTTTACAATATTGAGCAATTACATTTTATGTTTACAAATGTGAGTATGTTATCTTTAACCGGTGCCCTTTAGAGAATTCTACATCATTAGAGTTGTGTTTTGGCTGACTTGGGCCTCAATATTTGACTATTTTTGAAAGGTGTTGAAAAACCTTTATTAAGAAACCACTTTTATTTAAAAGTTATTTCCTTTAAACATCTGAATTGTTATCAAATTCTGTACAACAGCAGGATTTTTGTTTGTATTTAAACATAAAATAGTGAACTAAAACTGTAGATGCTGTTTATTTTAGTAAGCTACTCCTATTAGTAGTACAGGTTAGTTCAGAAAACCTACAAACAAAACCAAGGAGGCCTTGGTGTAGTTTTAAACTAAGAAGGTAAGTGAAAGCTGCCAGTGCAGCCTTTGTGTAAATCTGCTTTTTACAGTACTGCATTGCTGTTAATGTAAATCTGATCATTGCACAGGTACGCTGAGCACCAGGATTTAGGAAAAAAAAACCTCACACACATCAACTTGCCCCAAGAAACCCAACCCAATTTGCTAATATTGGCATACTTCTTGTATGTAGGTTTTTAGTCTGCATGCTTAGTGAATTAACAAGTCTAGGTGACACCCAAAAGTGTAAGCAAATGTTCTTTCAAATGTCCATACTATAGGATGTACCTGTATGTACAGAATGTACGTGTATGCCAAAAATAGGTGAAAGAAGAATTCTTCTGTGAAGCAGTTAATAGTTGTGGTTCAAAGAATATAATTACATTTATTAATATGACGTGATCTGAGCTTTAAAGAAATTTTTAATAAAACAGTGTAAGTATATCCTTACAATTTTCAGATACCTTTTTCTGTGCTCACTAAGACTTGTGTGAACAATTTATAAGTTTTGTCTGTAAACTGTTACTGTAAACAGCACACCTTTTACTGTGTAATAGTGCTATATGAAATGATTTGGCTTTGTTCAGATTAAAAATGTGAGGATCTGAAATAGTACAGATAGCAGTGCAAGTAATAGATTCAGAAAAACTGAAAACTAGAAAAAACTCACAGCCTGTAGGTGGGGCAGGATGGGGATGTTTGAAGGTTAGTTTTATGTGTTTTTTTTTTTTCTTTTGGCATAGGCAAACTGACGAAATAGATAAGCTTTCAGCTGTCGTAGAAGCAGGCATGGTTTCACTGTGCTTTTTTAACAGAGTACTGGCTAAAGCTGTCGGGTGTTCTGATCATGCTTTTGTAGCTTATCTGTGACTACTCATTTCTTAATGTGCATATATATAAACGCATATTCACGTGAACTGTTTTGTTTTTAAATAATTGTAGATGACAACATCAGGTGGAGGAGGTTTCTGTGACTGTGGTGATACAGAAGCTTGGAAAGAAGGCCCTTACTGTCAAAAGCATGAACTTAACACTTCAGAGACTGCAGAAGAAGAGGTAATGACAATTGAGCCATCACTCTTCAAAACATTAACTGTGTATATATATATAAAAATCAATCATTTGAGGTTGGTTTTAGTCTTGTATAGCATGCATGAGAGATGGGAGGAAAATTTAATAATAATATTTGAACCACACTGTGTTAGACAAAACTAATGTCTAACTTCAAGGAGTTATTTAGAGTAAGATTTTCTACTTGGAGGCTTTATTTTATATGTTCTTGGTCACTTCTGAAGCTTCAGTTCTTTTTCTTCGTTTTTCTGTCTTATTCTGAAAGGTGAAGGTAGTCTGCCACGTGGAAATAACCCTGTATGTAATCATGTACCTGAAGAAGCCAAATTAAGCTGTCTGTGTAAGATATGTTCTGATCTTACCTAAGTAAACTGCACAGAACTTTTTTAAATTTTTAGTTGGTGAAACACTGGAGCAGGTTGCTCAGAGAGGTGGTAGATGCCCCATCCCTGGAAACATTCAAGGTCAGGTTGGACAAGGCTTGGAACAACATGATCCAGTTGAAGGTGTCCCTGCTCATTGCAGGGGGGTTGGACTAGATGGCCTTTAAAGGTCCCTTCCAACCCAAACTATTCTATAAAATCAAAATAGCTTGCAGTTACAGGAAAGCCATAATGGAGATAAAAGATAGAGGTCTGTAACGGCTTGTTTGCTACAGAGAAGGTAAATAGAGAACATGTCTTCAGCATTTCTCATACATAGCATGACAACTCTGACATATTAAATGCAAAAAGACATGCTACTTCTTAGAGTATAAATTCAAGCTGTTGGACTTACTGTTACAGAACACCACAGTTAAGAAGTTTATATATGTTCAGAAGGAAATTGAATGTGTTTGTGGAGGGTAAAAATTATCAATGGCCATTTAAAATTGCAGATACCATCTTTGGTGTGGGAAGTATTAGTGTTGTGTCTGAAGTTACTGGAGACCAGGGGAGCATTCCGTCTTTTTCTTATATTCTTCCCTTAGTAACTGTTATTGTGTCTCAGGAATGAGAGTGGCTAGTTGGGCTTGTGTTCTAGCCACTTATGTCTGTCCTTATGTAATATAATTTCTGTGAGTTTCTGTGAAGATAATATATAAGGCAAATTTTTGTAGCAATTTTGTGGATCTAGTGGTTTAAGTGAAGCAACTGTATCTGTGTTTGCAGTGACAGTGGACCTTCTAAAATCAGTTATCACTGTCTTGGCTCCAAGGCTCTAGCACTGCTGCACAGACTCACCACTTGATCTACATGCCAGTTTACAGTGGTGGGCAGCCTTAGAAAACTGTTTTTCTGAAATCTTGAGTGTACCGCTGCTTCTGTGTGGAAAGATACTCATACAGTGATTGTGTGTGACAGGAAAATGAAGGTACTGGGCAGGCTTTGTGTTTCTTCTCCATGAGTGATGGGTATTGAAATCTCTTGTTACGCAGTGTTGTGTTTGAGGTAGATCAAGGATCGTTTGTTGAGCATTATTGGAGCCTGTTCTTTGTTGAAAGTGCTGGGAATGGAGGCAGTGCTGCTGCTTAAGATTTGCCTTTGCTTTTCTTGACTGATAGTTCTCCATACCCTAGGTGAGTTTTAAATGAATCAAAAAAAGAAGAAATGGCAGTTATTAACATTTCTGTAAAGCTTCCAAATATTCCAAAAGAACCTTGGGGTGGGTGGATGAATAAACTGTACTAGTACAGGTGAATTGCTGACTGTCGAGGGCCTCCTGTAGATAATGCAGACCTGAGTTCTAAAATGATTAATGTGGCCATTTTTATACAACAGAAACTGTAGTGAAACACAGAATTTGGTATTAGGTATCCTAAAACAGAATTTGGGCTCCTGTTAAATATTTTAATAGGCAGACGATTACACATACTTGAAAATATCAGGTGATGAATTGAGTCAGTGACCCAATGTGTACTGTATGTCCAGGTAACCTGCAGGGCATGCCATGTTCCCTTTCCAGCTTTGTAGAAGAGGGACTAGTTGTTCTGAAGGTCAAAAACTTGAAATAGTAGAAGAATCATCATTTCAGAGAAGAGGTTTTTGATGTTTTATTCACACACAAATCCTTTGAAGTGGATTGGAAGGAAATGGCAATGGTACCTGCACTACTTGATTCAGAGTTGGCAGTGGTTCTCATTTGCTGCTCCAAAATGTAGTCCATTTGACTTTGCAGACTGAGGCAGCACTCCTCTTTCTCTTCCTCTCCTTCCTCATCTCAGTTCCCCCACCTGCAGCAGCAGCCGCCATTCTGCTCTGGCAGAGAGAGGAGGACGAGTTTATAGTGGCTGCTGCAGATGTCAAAGGGAGGGCACCCTGGAGAGTGCAGAATGGGCACAAGTGGGTGCATACAAAAGGCAATCGGCTGTCTGAACAAGACTGAGACATGGGCACATGACTACGATGCACCTAGTTACATTTAAGCATTTAATCATTTATATACCCCAGCATGTAAGAGATGTGTCATAAATCATGATCCCAGTGTGCTGGATGTTGTAGAAGTTTGGGTAGACAAGACCTTAGCCTCTAAAGGCGTGCTACATATACAACAAGGCAATAGATGCATAGTCGTTTGTATTTTGCAGTTTATTAATGTTGGTAAGTGGGGAAAAAAAGGTACAGTGATGTGAAATTGTGTTTTTGAAAGCGTCATGGAAAAAAGCAGAATTTAATACAGCTGAGGTTAAAAGTTCTTCAGAAGAACTATCTTAGAAGGTGTGCAGAAGTGGGAGCAATGAAAATGAAAACACAAGTGTGTGAAAATGTAAGTGGGTCCTCAGAGGCAAGTTAACATTTAGGTATTGAATGTTAGGTTACCACTTTGATGATTGTCAGTGAAGAACTGGGAAAAGAAAACAGGATGATTATTGACTCTGTTCCTTGCAAATGTAAAGTCATTTGAAGAAAGACTTCATTGAAGAGGCTGACATCATCTTTGACAGAGAGGTGGAAATTTGACAAGTACTGTTTTGAATATCATTTAATTTCTCAATTGCTATTTGTATTTATTTTCCAGGATCCTCTTGTGCACTTAGCAGAAGATATGGTAGCAAGAGCTTATAATATTTTTTCCATCACATTTAAATATGCAGTAGATATATTAACATGGGAAAAGGAAAATGAATTGCCTGGCCTAGAAATGATGTAAGTACAGTATTTGTCTCCTGCCTTTTAAAGGCTTGCAGATATTTACAATAGAAAATGCAAACTCTGATTTTATTTTCTGCCTTTCTTAAAATTGTCAAGACAGTTTTGTAGACAACGGACTAAAATAATTTTAATAGATCTGCTTTTCTCATATTTTTTACTTTTGTGATTACACAGCCCATTTATCCCCATAGTGATGATGAAACAATGTCTTTATGATACCTTCATTTTCTTAATATTGAGAAGGAAGCATTAGTAAAATACAATACCCTAAAACAAGTGGCAAGTTAGTTTTTTATGATGAAAGTTACTGAAATTCTGATGGCAAAAGTATTTTGTACTTTTGGCGATCTGCTTATAAATTTTGAAACATTACAGAATATTTAGGTGTATTCTATCATAGTTATCATGGATTCGTTTTTGACATCTTGTTAGGATCTTTTACTTTGTGTTTATGTGAGTAAGAATTCTGTGTAAGTAAATGATGGGAATCAAAAGATTGCACTGAATCTGTGCAAGCTTAATAAGTTGTTGTTTTGAAGATTGTGGAGTTTGGGCTTTTTAGGAGCGTGCCAAGCTTTTGTTGTCAGATAGACCTTTATGCAGTGATGGGGAAGCAGGTGTGGCAAAAATAAAGCCAAGACCAGTGAAATCACTAAGAAGCTATGGGGGAATGTATTGAGCACAGCTGCACTAGAAGGAAATGTGTTCTGCTTAATAGGAAACTGTCAATTCATAATCAACAAATGTTCAAAAATAATACTCAGATTTAAGTGTTGTCTGAAGATGTTGCTCATTTTGGACTTAATTCTTCAGGAAAGATGCACGTTCCTGTACAAGTTAGGGGTGGTCAGTCCTTTTCAAAGAAATTGATGAGATATGTTCCAGTATAGCAAAGAAAGCCCAGGCTTGAGTTGTCTGCTTGGAAAACTTTGTTAAACTACAAGTTGATTTTTTTTTTTTTTTTTAAATTACATTACTTTGAATTACATAAACTCAATCCTTGCTTTGAAGTGAGAAGAGTGACACTTACTACTGTATGCTGTTTAATGATGAAGTCCATACCTATGAACAAGTTATTTATACTCTTCAGAAGGCTGTCAACTGCACGCAGAAGGAAGCTATTGGTTTTGCAACAACAGTGGATAGAGATGTAAGTAAATTAATTGCTAGAACTTTTAATTGTACTCACCCTAATGTTTATTTTATATGACTGCACTTAGTTCAGTTTGTTTTCTCAAAGAGTGTGGTTAATGTGATTGAGCCCTAGGGGTCAGGCCACCCTAAAATGTCTGAATTCATTGGCCAGTCCAAACCAGACCTCATATTGTATATATGTTTCATTGTGATTTTATTCCAGTAAGTCTTGCCAGTGTAAATAGCAGGGTGTCTCTCTCTCCTCTGTCAAGGACAGGCAGCAGCTTTAGCTCATCCCTTACTGTACACGAGGCAGCTGACATTGAAAGAGCCCCTATATGTGCTCCAAGCATGCGAAATGCTTTGCAGAGTAGCACCAGTCTACTTGCTGTAAGGGATAAAATCCATAAATGGTTGCTTTTTTCTGTGGTGCTCACGGAACTATGTATGGGTTTTTTTGAATTTAGTTTTCTTTTTCGTAATTGTCAGATAGCAATGACAGGAAGAGGTAAAACATTTTGTACAGCATTTAGAAAGAACAGTGAGTTCAGAATCACTACGTGGTGAATATAATTTTAACTAATATGTTGGTCTTGGAAGCATTCTGCCAGCTATTCTTGTATTCTGGCTTGCGTGCTTTTTTTTTTTTTAAGAAAGGGATGCTTTTTAGGGGCAACTGCATCTTGTTATTTGTGCCATGAGCCTGTAAGCAGTTGCTTTGAAAATGAGTGTCCTTTTATGTTCTTTTGTTTGCTCATGCCTTTTTTGGTGGGGGTATCGTGAGGGGTAAATCTGTGCCAAAATGGCAATGAGAGTGTCATTTTGGGACGTTAAAGTACTGCAAGAAGGTCAGTGGGAAAGGAAATATAACCACTTTATATTATTTAACACTGAACTAGGTTTTGTATTATCACTACTCTGTGATGTCAGTGACTAAAAGATTCCTGGCTGATCCCTGAATATGTGCTGACTTGAGCACTTGTAGGATGCACTTTGGAGATTTTTCCTTACTGTTGATCCCTGTCCTACTTCTAAATAAATGTATGAATGCATATATACACGTGCCTGTATGTATGTATGTATGTAAAAGAAATGAAAAGCTTGTGCCTGAAACAATGATTTGACATCAAACCAGATCAAAAATATCAGTAAGCTATTTTGTCTTTAATACAACATAAATCAACTATCTATTTTAGTGTATGTATTGACAGTATAGAAAGACTCATACAATATGCAAACCTTCCAGTTTTGAAATAAACTAAGAGCTTTAGCTGTATGTGTAAAAGACCAATTAGATTTAATATCTGCTTTTTAGAAAGCATTGAAATGTCTGAAATATTTTTGAATTTTATAAAAAATAATGATTGACACATTAGTACTAAAGATAAGTTTTTCAGTGTTTTCAGTGTTACACAGGAAATTTAGTGTAACAGGTAACTGCATATATAGCATAATTTTGTTTTAAAAAGTACGGAGTGCATTTTGGGAATTCTAAGTATGTAACTATATAAAGTGCTTTAAAAAATGAAAGTAACATGAGAGCAAGAGTGGTTAACATGCGTCTGAAACCTTTACTGTATCTTTTATACTAATGTAACACACGGTATTTGAACTTGTTGAGAAGCTGGTGGTAATGTTACTTCTTTACAAATTTAAAGGGACGTAGGTCTGTTCGATACGGAGACTTTCAGTACTGCGATCAAGCAAAATCAGTAATAGTGGTAAGTAATATTATCTACTTCTTTGCCTCAATTTAAGCAGAAAGAGGCTTTGTAACATAATTTTATGAGATTGTTACTGTAATCACTCTTTATATTTCAATAATAAAAGTGTTTGAGATACTGTTTACATTACGTACAGTAGAGGTATCAAAATACAGGTTTATGCTCCATTTTTCTTCTTGTTTTTTCTATTATGGTCTGCCTTTGTATCCAAAATAATTCCCTAAAACTTTTCCAGAAGTTCCTAGACAACTTTTCCCTTCAGTAAACAAGAGTTTGGTCAGGAACTTCAAATGTAATCTTTCAGAATTGCATGTCAGTTAAGATTAGTGAAGTTGAACTATTCTAGTTTTTCTCCTACAGTATGAAGTTGTTTGCCTCTTTTACAACCACAACAATGGAAATTGTCACTGATTGAATCAGTGTGAAACTACAAATACACTTTCATTTTGTGTGTATGTATTTATATGTGTATATGCATTCATAATATCTATATATTACAAGGTTCTTCCGTGTAAGAACATGGGAATAGCATTTTCTGTTTATTTTTACTTTAACTGCTGAAGTGCAGTGCTTAATCACACAAAATAAATAGTTTGTGTGTAATATTGTAACCACTGAAAAACAAATACTGCAACTAGAGTTACTGGCCTTAAACTATTCAAGGTATTTTGAAAACATGAACATATCTTTAAAGATAAACTTGTGCAATATTTTTAACGTGCCAACTATACAGTCAAGGAACAAATGGCTTTTATGTGTAATGTCTATTAAGGTTAATAACACAGATGAGGGGAAATTCTTTCTTGTTTTAACTCTTATTTGTATTTTTGAAAACAGTTTGTGGACAATCAGTTTCTTTGGTGGACTGCTGTGTGACTTGCATGTCATGCTGCGAGGAACAAATGTGCATGGCTGTCTTAGGTTGTGTGTGGAACTGCTTATCAGTAAAATGCAGCAGATCAGTGTGTATGTTGATAAGAGGCCAAGAGTGGAAAATGGATTGACCTAAACGTGTTGATATTGCATAATAAGGTCCTTCAAATATTAATAGGGTGAACAAAGTACAGAGTTTTTGGTTTTGTTTCTTCCCCATGTAGGTGTTAGTAATTAGAATACATATTATTATTATGAATTATTTATTTTAATCTTAGAAATGCTGTGTTTCTGTACAGAAATCTATGCTAGTCCTCACTTAAATATGCATTACCTCCTTTTTCCTTTTCTTTTTCAGAGAAATACCAGTCGTCAAACAAAGCCATTGAAAGTACAAGTTATGCATTCATCTATTGTTGCCCATCAGAGCTTTGGTCTGAAGCTCCTAACTTGGCTTGGCAGTGTTATTGGATATTCAGGTGGGCAAACTTGAACTTTTTTGAGATAAGTTACAGAATTTTTGTGAGGCAAGCTGAATTCCTGAAGCAATATTGTTTACTTATTTCAGATATGTAATATATAGGGCAAAGCTGTTAATAACTTCATTCTGTTTTCTCTTGTTGGAGTGCTGTTCTAACTTCCATATGAAAGTGCTACCAGTCTTACTTAGTCGTCTTAGATACTATTTTCTGTTCAGTTGCTGTTGAACCGAAGGTAAGAATTGCTGTCAAATGCTGTATGCCAACAAGCCATTTTTCAGTCCCTAGTTCTTTTTAAATGAATGCAGTAAGTTGAAAATAACCCATCTGATTTGTTAAATCAATATTATTTAGAAATAGTTTGAATGATGACGAAAGTGATTGCTTCAGACTTTTTGTTAAGTAGAACAACAGAGAACATGCAAGGATGTGTGGAGATTTTGGGGTAAGTATAGAAGCCAACGAAGTATTAGTCAGGTATTTAGAAAGAGGTTTCTTCAAAGGAATCAAGACGCCACAGTGTCATTTTTATGGGAAGGCTCTGTGTTTGTTTTTGGCTTGGTTCCTCCTTTGTCCTGGTGAATCACGAGGTTATGAAGATGTGGAGCATGAGGGGAAATAAAAGGAAAATATGTCAAACTGCAGTTATGTGGAAAGTTCCCAATGTACTTGCTGTATTCTATGCATTTGTAAATGTTAACAAGAATTATTAGCAAAGCATACTTGCTTGTAATATTGCATACACGTTCTGCGTGGGTGCAAGATTTCTTCAGAGATTGTATGTTCTATTAGACTGAGAGTTGAAAAACTAGCCAAGATTTTGGGCACAGGATCTCTGTATCATGTTATCTTTTTTGAAAAGTAAGTCATTTATGTTTGTATCAGTTAATTTTTAAAGGTATGTAAATCAAACTTCTGACAAGTTATGGTAACAGTTCAACTGTTTGCCAGCGTTGCTGGCGAATGATAGTTATTAACAGAAAGGAGAGACATGAAGATTAGTTTCACAGATAAATTTTCCTTTCAGTGTAATGTGTAGGTAGGCACTGTCTGTCTCATTTTCTTTGAGCCCAGTTTTGTGCCATGTCATTTGTGTCAGATACTGAAGTCACTAAATTACAGTTGCAAAAAAGTAACTTCAGTGTGTTAATGGAGTATCAAATTACAGACGAAAGCATTGAATGTGTAGTTTGATTTGTGGGTGGTGTTTCTGAAATTCTGCAGAGTTCACTTTAAATGCACTGTTCTTTATGATTCAGAAGGGCAAAAAGAATATTTGATTTTTAAGCAGTGTGCATACAGTTTGTCTGTGACCTACGTGCTCAGCTACATGAAATGCCTTACACACCTTGGGATGCAGTCTTGCAATGCACTCTGGTTTTGTGAAATGCAGTTTTGAAAAAATTGTTTTCCCTTAGCTTTTTAACAGACGCATAAACATCTGGTTTCACTCAATCTTCGAAACAGCCTGTTACCGCTCATCTATAATATGGGGTGATAGCGTTGCGCTGCTTAGGTGGTTACATTTAAATGTCCCTGACCCAAGGGAGATTGGCAGGTGGAGGTGTCTTCTGCAGTGCCACAAAGTTAGGTTGGATGATTACTGTGAAATGACTGTCAAACTCTTTGTCAGTGAACAAAGGGGGAAAACCTTACTATGGACCTTTGTCGCAAGCTTGACTACCATATCCCTTCCAGCAAATGGCAGTTCTTCAGGAATATGCATCTGTTTGCCATTGGTTGAAAAATGCAGTAGTTACCATTAACTTGTTACCCTTCATAACAGTAGTTGGAATTGAAGTCTGCCAGGCAAAAAAAAACCCCAGACTGCTATAGGGGTTCACAGACTGTATAGAACTGCACCATGGAGTGCATGGTATGGAGTATGTGGCACTGAGCCGTTGCCAGCTCTGTGTAAGAAGCTGGGATGGCCAAGTGGTGTGCAGAAATAAGGGCTGATGCATGCAAGTCATGTGGTGGTGTTAGTGCATTACCTGTACTGCAAAGCTAGATTGAACATTGTTAATACGAGTGTGTCTGTGGTGTGTTCTGTGGCAAATGCAGGCTTGTCTGTAAGCACGTAATAACTTACATATTCATATAATGACAATTACTGCTTTCCATTAGGAGAAAAGTGTGTAAAGAAGCTTTAAGATAATAGCAGATATTAAGTGTATACAAAAAACTCATATGAGTATATGAGTCATTTCATGTATGAATTGTATTTTCCTTTTGATAGGATTCTAACCAGGAAAAATATAACCTAGAAAATTAGCCTACCCTATAATTATTTCTTATATTAGTAAGCCAGCAGCACTTTTAAGAAAGTATGTTTTTATTTGATAACTTTGAAACAAATTGTTGTGTCTGGCAGTTTTCTCAAGGTTCCTAATGTTCCATAATGCTAGTGTGAAACTTGCAAGGTATGAAATATTTGTGTTTCTATCAGCAAAATATGCCCAGTGTTATTCAATTGTCCTATGGCTTTTACTGTCTCTTATGAAATTCCAGTATGTCAAAATAATATGCAAGTTTGTGTTCAAACTACAACTGATTTATATAATTTCTCCTTGTTAAGATGGCCTTCGTCGAATATTGTGTCAGGTTGGTTTACAGGAGGGGCCAGATGGTGAAAATTCTTCTCTTGTGGATAAACTCATGCTATATGATTCTAAACTGTGGAAAGGTGAGCTTTTTCAAACTTCTGGAAAATACTAGAGTGTGCTGTGCATACAAGTTTTCCCCTTACCATATCTGCTAATGTTTGATAATTTTTGCTGTGGTGTATTATAGATAGAATTGCCTGATTTGTTATAATCTGTCCCTTCATGATGCACTCCAGATGTTGAAGGCAAGAACATAAGGTGACCATTTAGAGATGGGGTTGGGTTTAGATCTAATTTTCCAAGCAGTTTGAAACTAAGGCTGACTTTATATGCAGATGACAGTGATAGTTAAGGGAAATTGGGCAAACAGTAGAGTGATTTGGGGTTTGTCTGCTTTATAGGATCTCAGCATCTGTATCATATCTACCAAAATGCCTGTTTTTAAGGGATAGGGCAGAGGTTTTCTGCTTTGACTTGTGTTTGTGTTCATGAGGTGGTATTAAGTGTTCTGAGAACATTCAGTGAAAACTACTGTTCTTGCATATTGGAGCCCTTGAAATTTTAAAAGCCTGATTGATATAATGGGGTTGACTAGAAAGTTGTAATTTTGAGGAAGTGTGGTAAAGTTCCTTTCTGTCATGGATTCTGTATCTGATTTGATATCCTGAAAGGACATGTAAGGCCAGGTGTAAGAGAAACACAAAGAGAAGGCAGAGAATGATGCAATGTATTTGTCCTTTCCTTATTTAAATATGAATATAGTATTTTGAGGATGTCTGCCCTCCCTCCAGTATATTTTGTTGTTCTTCAGTTCTGAGGTACAGATATAGGGAGGAGTAACTTCTCTTTGTGGTCTCTTTTGGGAACTTCTTGAAGCAGCAATAACAGCAGTAAGAAGTAAGGTGGAAAGTGGGATGTAGTATGGAGAAAATTATTCTTTTAGGTTTTGTTTGTCTAATGCGTTTATCTTGTGTTAATGAATTACTGGCACTCAGATTTTTTTTTTTTACCACAAATTTTGTGATCTGGAAGGTACTGCTTTTGTGGACCATTGCAACATTTTTAATACAGATTTTGTTAGTATAATGTCTATCACGTAAGCAGGGAGTAACTTTCACTTTCCTATTTCAACATCAATATTGCTCTACTTTTTCATGTATTGTATAGTTACTCTGCATTAAGGAAATAATGTAATGGCTTTTGACTTAAGTGACCTACAGAAAGAAATGGTACATATATGCATGTATTTCCAAGGTATATACAGTCAGTGCTTGTTTGTATTGATGGTATTTTCTGGGATGCTGCTCAGACAAACTAGAAATTCAGAGACAGCTAAGCTGATTATTTTCCAGAGTTGTTCAGAACTGACAATTTATTGCAGTTCCCAGGACCTCTCATAGTATTATGCTTTTTTTACCGTGGGCCATCCAAATCCTCTGTTTATCCTGAGGAGGAATAGAGTTCTGTTCTTGTTTGCCTTATGTACCTTGTATATGAAGGTTTATGTTTCCATTTAACAGCTCAGTGTTATCTTATACAGGAGTAATAAATAATGCCACTTGAAGAATTTTGTTTTATGTATTCTGCTTTGTCCATTGCTACCATCTGACAGACTTAATCAAAGCAGCTTCTGCTCTGAAATGCACACTTACCTCATTCTGTAAAAGTTTACTTTTCTAAATGTTTCCATAATATGTTGATAAAAAGTAGTGACATGCAGTATGTAATTTATTTTTCTTGACAGGAGCTAGGAATGTGTATCACCAGTTATTCATGAGCAGTCTACTTATGGATTTGAAATACAAGAAACTTTTTGCTATCCGCTTTGCAAGAGTAAGTATCTTTCTTACAAAGAGCCCTTAAATGCTTAAACTGTCTAGTGAAGAGAGTTTAGTTAGCACACAGTGCTTCAAATGAATTTGTACCCAGATTTTTTTTTCATTTTTTTGGAAGGGAAGAGTTGAAATGAAATGCTGACTACCTTATTTCTGTCTACAAAATATTGGTTATAATGGCATCTCATCTCCTGGGAAGAAAATGGACTTACCAGGCTCCCCAGAACTAAAGCAGTTCAGATGTTTTTGTCTTCACTGTCGGCCATGTAGGCTATCACTTCTTAAGAGCTGATAGCCTCTCAGTGTTAAGGTGTAAGCTGTTACAGCACTACTCAGAAATAGTGGTGAAATTCCGTTATGCTGATTAGTATTTCTGCGGTAACTAGTCTTTGAAATGCTTTAAATCAGCACTGCAAAATTCTGCTGGCTCTGCTGAAGATGAATAACTTTTTGAGTAGAAAGTAAAATATTAGCCTTTATTGTGAAAATGAGAGTGAATAATTTCACATGTGAGCAGACTAAGTTGTCATGTTCTTTGTACAAAATATCTTTATAATAATCCGTAACAGCTACTCTTTCCTTTATCGTGGCATTAAAGTTTCCCAGAGCAGACGTTTAAATTTAAAAAATCAGGTCAGTGTGGATTAGAGGTGAATTTCCCCTTGTTGTTTAGAATTACCGGCAGTTGCAGAGAGATTATATGGAGGATGATCACGAACGGGCAGTATCGGTGGCTGCTCTGTCTGTCCAACTCTTCACTGTACCTACTCTGGTGAGTAGTGCTTGTCTTTCTTTTAAAAACTGATAGTTGGCACTCCTTGCCTTTTTTTGCCTCCTTAATAGAACTATGAGCGATTGCAGAGTGATTTTATGAAAGATGACCACGACAGAGAGTTCTCAATTGCTGACCTCTCGATACAGATATTCACAGTGCCTTCTCTTGTAAGTACTGAAAGACCAAAAAAGGAAATTTTTATTTGTTAAAAGCAACTCGAGGTTTTTGAATCAAGACTGCAGATTTCTTTTAAGATAACTGTGGAAATGCATGGCACTGCTGCTACACAGCAGTCAGACTGTTTACATACATTGCTGTGGGTTTAGAAGGTGTAAAGCGTTCAGCATTGCAAAACTTGAGTCTGACTTCCAGAGCGGGCTGGGTATTTTTGGGTTTTCTTTTTATGTTTTTCTTTTCTTTTTTTTTTTTTAGAAAGGTGCTTAAATGTTTATTTAGAGATACACACATAACATGTAAATTGCTTGTCATACTGAGCCATAGTTACTGTTTGTAGAAATCTACACTATAGTTTGCATATCACAGTTTTGGAGTGTACCATTCTGGTGCAGTTTTATAGATGATCCGCTTCATAATAATTTTTCGGTCAACACAAGCAAGAATTGTCTCCTGATATTTCCTACTTCCTCTGGTCCTTCTAGACCCGGACGATGCCTTCTTTCAGGTTTCCAGTTAATTTTGTTGCAGTGCTTCAGGCACTGTTACTTCTCCCAGCTCACTAACTCTACTGGTCTTTCACCAGCTTATGCTTGTTTGGGAAATGTCTGCAAGTAAGTCTGTCTTTACTTGCATTAGTACTAGATGAAAATTAAACTTTAGAGCTGTACTGGAAACAAAAAATCTGCTTTCATACCCAGAATTGTTTAAATAATGAAGGCTTCTGAATCCTTCTAGGATTATTAAACTTAATTGAGCTCTAAAATTAAATACTAGCGCAGCAGTTATGATACCGAGCAAAGTTTTTCAGTTTCCTAGGGCTGGATGTTATTAATGGAAATTCAACAGGACCTCAGGATTTTGTTTCCATGGTTCAGAGCAATATTGTGTTACCTCTTTTAATTTTGACGCTGTCAATAAGAATGTTGCCAGTATTCGGACTTACAGTTAGACTTAAACAGCTAGTATTATTCAAGTGGTTATGGTATTATTTTTTCCTTTTACTTTGGCAGATGGGGTCATGGAATATGTGTATTAATACTTTTTTGCTATTAATAGTTATAATGCTATTAATACTTTTTCAAAAGCCTGCAAAAAAGTAAAATGGATTGTTTTTAACTGTTTTGTAGAAGCAGAAAATAGAGATGACATGACAGTAATTAAGATAAGCTCCTACCATATGAAATAAGAATTATTTTGTATATATTTAAAGCCATTTGGAATACTCCTAATCTGAAGGAGTAAGCTGAAGAATGTAAACCCATCTCATCATCCTCCAGTGGTGTTTTCAACTGATATTAGTAATTTAAGAGTTTGAGCTCTCAAGGAACTGAGGTTGTCTGGTTTGAGGGAGGATGGGTGGTTGTGTTGGTAGTGACATTTTGGGCAGAAAAGGTTAACCATTAGATCCACACACCCGCACAGTAGCATTTTAGAAATTGTATTTTGGAATATCATTGGCAACTGTAGAACCTGGAAGCTCTAGTCAACATCCGTAGTGTCACTGAGGTAGATCAGAGTGGCCAATCTTCTTCAGTCTACCAGCCACTTAGTAAAATCCTCGTGGGATCCAAGAACTGGAAGACTTACACCATTTACTTTGGAGAACCAGCAGAATGCCCCCTACTCTGTTGTGGGGTTGGGTTAGGTTAGGTTGGGTATAGAAGATGATCTTCCCCAAACTTTGTGATGCCTGTTGATTTGTTTCCTACAACGTATGTATATATGAGGTAGCCCTTAAGGGGAACTGTACGTCATTTCATGGAATTTCCATGTGGAAATGCACTATACAGTTCCTTAGCAATTCAGAAGACACGCTGTTCACCACAGGGCTTGACAATTTGTAAACAGAAAGCAGAAAAGCTGTTACTCCTTAAGGGCCCATACTTCAATTATATGAGAGGAGACAACACGTACTTACAGGGAGGTACAAGCTAATTATAAGACACATAAATGTCTTATGTCATAATTATATAGGTTAGCAGGAGCCTAACCATAGTCAAACTTCTGTACAGAAGGGATTTGAAGAGAGAGATCTGGATTATGATAATTTCTGGCTAGATTACTTTTTTTTCTTCCGTGAATGTTTGTAAGATTGGCTTTCAGTATGTTCTTCTGTTTTAACTATTGATGTAACTGCTTTGTATAAAAATTCGTGTATTTTATAAACTTCATGGTGCAGTGTGAAACTCGTTAGCTGTGCTGTTAATTACAGCAAATTTCAATATACTTTGGCATAGGCTCGAATGCTAATAACGGAAGAAAATCTTATGACCACTATCATCAAAACTTTTATGGACCACTTAAGGCACCGTGACATCCAAGGCAGGTTTCAGTTTGAACGTTACACTGCTCTGCAGGCTTTCAAATTCAGGCGTGTTCAGAGCCTTATTTTGGATCTCAAGTAAGTATATTAACGATATGCTGATTTGGTCAATTGAGGAGGGAGGAAAAAAAGACATAATTACCACTTGTGTCTTTCTAATGTACCCAGGTATGTGTTAATAAGTAAGCCAACTGAGTGGTCAGATGACTTGAGGCACAAGTTCCTAGAGGGTTTTGATGCCTTCTTAGAATTACTCAAATGTATGCAGGTATGTATATCTGTGAATTACAAGATTTGCACTGTGTTAAAGCAGGAAGTTAGCTATCATGGTATAAAAATGGAGGAAATTTAATATACTTTCCATTTTATAACTTCAGTGCAGCGTAATTTTTGAAGTCATGTTTTCCTGAAACATAACATCTAACGTAGCTTTTTTTTTTGTTTAGTGTGGTGGAGAGCTCAGTAAAAAGGAAGAGTCATTCAAAAAGAAAAATGTTGTTTTGGGCATATTTTGCAGCTATATAGGCAGATAAGACACAATTAATTGTGTGAGTGAAATCTAGTCTGTCTTAACTAACTTACCGTCATAGCGAGAGCTCCAGTTACTACTTAAGTGTCAGCAGAATTGCTCTGAGTGTTTGAGGAATATATAGTTCCTGACGTACGAATAGACCTCTTCGCTGCAGTTTTTCCCCCCCCAGCCTTTTCATGCGCTGTGTTACCTTAAGAGGGGTATTTTAAAAGCAGTGCAGCTTTTACAAGGGCAAGTTGACTATATGTTCAGTAAAGTATAAGTTAGAATCACTCCCACTTCTCAGTACTTCAGTAGCATACCTTTCTCAGTACTTAGCTTTCGATAGCCTGTTTATGGTAGTCTCTTGACTATATTGTAGTCCTCAGATCAAGATGTGTTTTTTCTTATGCCAAGAGCTGATCAGGTACTGTAGTACCCATTCTTCAGTTAGTACGTAACTGCATTTAATAGCACATCCCTAGAAAATACACTCAAAAAAGAAGATACATATGTAAGATAAAGTATGTATGCAAACATTGTATGATAATGAAATCTCTGCAGGTGTTAATAGAGCTCATATCCAAAACCTTTATTGTGCCAGTATTCTTCTCTTGCAAATCCTGTTTCATTTTCTTGTAGTTATTTTCATGCGTTTAATTCCTTTTTCAGATTGTCCCAAGCTTCTTTTTTCCCTGTTGTAGCAACAATATATTTATAAGGACAGGTAGCCACAGTCTCATGCTTATGCTAATGTTGTCAACATATTTGTGATGTATTGTTGAAATGCGTAGTTCTTTTTGTTCTAGGGTATGGATCCAATAACTCGTCAAGTAGGACAACACATAGAAATGGAACCAGAATGGGAAGCAGCATTTACATTGCAGATGAAATTAACTCTTGTTATTTCAATGATGCAGGACTGGTGTGCTTTAGATGTAAGTTCCTTCTGAAATGTTTTTCCATGTGAATATGTGAAGGGGAGAAAACCCCAAACAGTGATTAATGTGTAACAAATGAGTAAGACACATGACTATGCCGTAAGCCAAGATCATCTTCTCTGAGCAAGTGCAAATCTTTTCTGTATTTAAGCACATCTTTTGTGGCTTGAACTGACCAATTCATAAGAATGTGGTTAAGCCTTTTAAAAAATGTTGCAGAGAGGGTTCTGTCACGCATGTGAAAGTTGTGATCATCACAACACTATCAAGTTATAATTTTCAGAGAAGAGGGAGTAGAGGAGTAGGCCCTGGATCTACCAAACTATGCCTGATTATAAATCAGGTTTCTACTCCATAAGTGTTTCAAGTTTTAGGAGTACAGAACTTTAGCATGGTAAAATGTGGCTGTGGAACAAGTGATCCTGAAATATTTGAACATTCAAGCTGGCTTTAATCTGTGGCTTATAGTTAATGTGCAGGTTTTACTAGCCTAGCAGGATCATTGGTCAGGCATTGGAACAGGCTGCCCAGGGAGGTGGCGGAGTCGCCATCCCTGGAGGTGTTCAAAAAATGTGTAGATGTGGCACTTTGGGATATGGTTTAGTAGGAATGGTGGTGTTGGGTTGATGGTTGGACTNGATGATCTTAGAGGTCTTTTCCAACCTATGATTCTATGATTCATTGCTTGGAAAGTTCCCGTAATATAAGTTACAAAAAAAACAAGCAAGCCCCAAAACTTAGTGGGTGTTTTTCTAATCAGACGTACCTGTATGAATTTTGCAATCTGTATCCCCACTTAATTCATCTCCTTTAGATTCCTTACCTTTATTTTGCAGGACTGTTAACAAAGGTAAGAACCCCAAACCAATCAGACTTTTTTCATGTTAGCTGTATTATTTTGGAGAGCTCTGGGGTTTTTTTCATAATTTCTGTAAACTGCAATCTTTCTTTTAGGAAAAAGTGTTAATTGAAGCTTACAAGAAATGCCTGTCTGTGCTGATGCAGTGTCATAGTGGCTTTACTGATGGAGAACAGCCTATTGTTCTCAGTATGTGTGGACATTCAGTTGAGACCATCAGATACTGTGTTTCTCAGGAAAAAGTTAGCATTCATCTCCCAGTTTCTCGTTTACTTGCAGGTATGAAGTAGTTTAAAAATATTTCAGGAAATTAAAAATGTTTTCTAAAAGTGATTTGTGTTTGTGTATACATAAGGAACCACACAACAGTTGTTTAAAGCCTGAATGGAATGACTTTTGACCATTTTCTAGCTGTGTGATAGCCTCTAGGCAAAATGTTCCAAACGTTGGAGAAACTTACTGTTTCAGGCCTGGGGGAGATTGTTTCATGCCTCTGGATTTGTCAGTGGGATGTGTTGTAGGCAGTTACTGCTGCTTTTGCCACTTGAGTGATGCAAAAGAAACGCAACAAAATGCGGGCTGTAGTTGACTGTTTTGAAATACATTTTGTTGTCAAATTGGTTAGACTGATAAATCTGTTCTCTAACAGAATGTTGATTAAACAGATGTGTCACCAGAAAATTAAGCTATGTCTTTCTCTTTGTATTGCGCCTATCTTGTTCAACAATTGTGTTGAAAGAAAGGTTGACGAATTCTAGTTTACAGAATGAGAAAATCACATGGTAAAAATAAATTCATGGGTAATGAAGTGATAAAGGTAATTCTTAGGTAAAATATTATGCAGCTCTGTCAAAGAACTTTAGCAAACTTTTTGTAAGCAAAACCCTGGTATTTTTAAAAGAAAGCAATCCGGAAAACCCTTATGTATTTTGTAGGGGCCTCATCATGGTTCTGGAGGTATTTGATAAATCTTTAAGGAACTGATAGAAAGGATGAGGTATCCATCATTGATAACTTGTCCTGTGGACCAAGGACTCTCGGCTGTCACTGAAAGAACATAACACTGTAGAAAGAAAGGCAAAAATCTCACTTATATTGCAAGTTCTATACAGATACAATGGGACAACTTTAATTCTCCTAGAATGTATGCTAGGTAATATGTGTCTTCAGGAAACAGCTGTGTAGCTCCAGAGTGATAAATCTGCAGACTTACTTGCAGGTGTGTCCAGAAAACGATCTGTTACTGAATTAAATTACCTTTTTTGTCCTATTTGAATTATGTAAAATTTTGTCTGTAATATTATGTGTTTGTTTCATGTATTTATGTAGGCTTGCATGTTTTGCTGAGTAAAACTGAAGTGGCATATAAGTTTCCAGAGCTACTACCCCTGGTATGTAATTAAATGTAGCATATTTATTAAATATAATTAATGCTGAAGGTGAAATGGGTCATGTAAGTGTAGGATATTATTAAATAAAACAGAGGACCTTTTTGCTATGAATTCTGTCCAGGGAGACTATGTTTAGTAGATAGAATTGCATCTTAAAAAATTAATATCTAGATATTCATGACTGAATCAATATTACCCTTAAATAACTTAAGACTCAGGTTTAAGTTTTGTATTTTGTTCCTCATGAATTACCTTTTTTTGTAGTAGAAACTGTTTTGAGGAACTCCTGGCAGAACCTGATTCCTTCTCCTTGGCCTAGGTTCTGATTTTCTTCCCCAGCTGTTTCTTGCTTCCTGCATGTTCTTACTGATATGCTGTTTCTATAAAGGGAAGTTAAAAAGAACAAGATAAATTAAGAGAAGAAAACGTAACTGGGAGAAGAAATCTCCCTTTCCTTTGAAAGAAGTAGTACTTAACCTTTGAATGAAAGAAAGCAAATGACAATGTTATTAAATTGATAGTGTTGATGTTTTAAAATACAAAACCTACTGTCTTTAAGAATAAACTGAAGCCCTGTGGAGGACTTCTGTGGAGCAAAGACAGATTGTAAGTCTGGTTAATAGCTACTGGGTAGTTTGTGAATAGGCTTATCAAACCTTTGTAATATGTGTGTTGGATTTGATCCTCTCTTGTATTGTCAGAGTATTTTAATGATCACAGATATCATCCTCCTTAATTTCAGTTCCATTTTATTTTCTCTGTGTATATCAAAATATTGCATTTTCTTAATGCAGAGTGAACTTAGCCCACCTATGTTAATAGAGCATCCTCTACGATGCCTAGTCCTATGTGCCCAAGTGCATGCAGGGATGTGGAGAAGGAATGGCTTCTCTCTTGTTAATCAGGTAAGTACGTAGTGACTGTAGAATCACTGTTTTCTCATAACTCCCCTCATATGGTTTCGGACCTTAAAACCTCTCTTTTCTGTATTGATTGCAAGTTTTACATATATAAATCTTATGGGAGGCAATACGAGGTAGGCATTTACATCAGCATTTGCATCATTTGAATATTTTTTCTTTTAAACTCGTCTTTGATTTCTTAGTCAGAAGTTGCTTTTTTGTTTCAGGACTACCACAGTGCTCAGTGAACTTGGTGCTCTGTGTAAAGAAGTTTTAGAATAATGCAATTAATGACCCTTAGTCTTTTTACTGTGTACTTCCAACAACAGCACAAAGTGCAGAATTAAATGTGTGCATCTTTGGTAATACCTTCATCGCTTTCACATAAAAGTCTCAAATATAAATATATGCACCATTAAGATATTATTCCTATTTATGTTTATAAAGTAATTAAAATTTGAAGACCACACAGAAGCATTAGAACGAGCGTAGAACTGAGCATTTCTTGGCTTTTCTCTCTCATACTTCTTTTTCTAGCTCCATCCATCTCTGAACTTTTGTTCTCTTGTGTTTGTATGAATTGGGTCTTAGGTGTTTCAAGCAGAACAAGTATAAAATGGGTACTGTAGTGTCAGTACCACCCACCAGGGTGATCGTCTAAAGTGATTTTCTCAGCAAGTCATAGATCGCAACAGAAATAGAATTTAGTTTTGTGGGGTGTTAACTTGATTTATTTGCAAGAAACTTCTTTTCCTCCCACAAGCCTCTATCTTCACTAGATAATTGCAATGCATGTGTACTAGGAGGCTGAATTAAGCTGTTCAAACATACTATATTCTGACACTCCTTGCCTCTTAACCTAAGGAGTCTTTATAAGGTGATGTCTTTTTATTGTCATTATTAAAGCAAAAGGAGCTCTAGTTATGTATAATTATAATGGCATCCGTATTGCTGTAGACATATCAAATCTGAAATTTCAGCATAGCTTTTGGTGGAAAAATAAGACTATTAATTTCCCCTGCTCATCAATATCTTGAAGTGAAGAGCCTGGTTTAGTTTAGGTAATATGGCTACCGTAGACTGGAAGTCCTTTCTGTTTGCTTTGGCTATGGAGAGCTCGTGTTTGGCCAACTCCTTTTGGATATTTTCCCAGAAGGCAACCTGCGTGTGGATTATTAGAATGGGAAAGAGAGGGGAAGGCATGCCTAGCTCTCTTACATGTGGTTCTGGTGAGAAACGGTGTGTCCCTGGAGGAAAGATTAGCATGCTGAACATTGTTGCCTGTCCCAGGTAGAAACTTGACAGCCCTCTATTTTTCCTTAATTGTGGTAGAATCAATCTTTCCCACTTTTCAGTGCCATGCAGTGGTTGCGGTGTTGTTGCTGCTTGGTGCAGTACTGTTGAGTTCACTCCCAGGATGGTTTGGGTTAAGCGTAGTTCTGTCACAACATTAACATTTTGCTGAACCTGACAATTCCTGAAAGAATAATTAAAGAGCAATTCACGGAGCAAAGAAAGAGCATTTCTGCAACTGTAAGGGCTTTCTCTCCTGTGAATTTCAAACAGTTAATTGCTAAACAAGTAGATATAGTAAAACGTAGCTCAAAGAGGTTAGCAAGTTTTTTTCCATGTAAGTGTATGCAATCTAGACATGAGGTCAGTACAACCCAGCCAGCACCTATGCTTGTTTTGTGTTATATAAAAATGCTTTTTACATACAAATATATTTGTATATTTTTCCAGATCATGGGTTAATTTTTTTGTTTACTAATAGTGTATAACAAAATTTATTTTTTCCAGAATGAAAAAAGTTGAGATTAAATATTATGTTTGTTAATTATTGTGGTTGGTTTGTTTGTTTCAGATTTATTACTATCATAATGTCAAGTGCAGGAGGGAGATGTTTGACAAGGACATAGTAATGCTTCAGGTAACCACATGTATCAGTTTGTATTTTTATCAAGCGTTTTCAGGATAAGTTTGCATGTGTCTCTGGCTCCATCAGAATCTTTTAATGACAAGGAAAAATGTCAATTTTTGTGGAAGGACTTGTATCTGCATCTTTATGGGATAATTTGTAATGGAAATGCTGTTGTTATAATCCTTGTTTTTTAAATATAGTGTGAAAAGTGCAGAATTTTCTGTGTAAAGTATGTAATGCTAAATCTTGAAGAATGTGGTATTTTAACTAATGAGTTGTGCTGTACTGGCAATTGTTTGAGTCTGCAGGTCTTCAGTAGTTTACTTAATGTACGCATTGTCTCTTCTCCCTCCCTTCAAAGCTGGCATCTAGAATGCTGGGCAGTAGTTTGATTGGCTGGATAGCCATGTAGTGGTTTGATTTTTTTTTTTTTTTTTTTTTTTTTTTTTT
>Ga0065711_1031816_pt1 | contig 28677 bp, 17 predicted proteins | sample Hoacrofraction12_FD_59098 | JGI IMG/M metagenome (GOLD analysis project Ga0065711, IMG submission 59098) | Hoatzin crop microbial communities from Cojedes, Venezuela - Epithelial fraction 12 v2 (version 2) | ecosystem: Host-associated > Birds > Digestive system > Esophagus > Crop | place... | reverse complement strand
CCAGGTCTCGCTGAATGGCAGCACAGCCTGCTGGTGTATCCACCACTCCTCCCAGTTTGGTGTCATCAGCAAACTTGCTGAGGGTACACTCTAACTCTTCATCCAGGTCATTGATGAAGAAGTTGAATAAGACTGGACCCAGTACTGACCCCTGAGGGACACCACTAGTTACAGGCCTCCAACTAGACTCAGCGCCGCTGATGACAAACCTCTGAGTTCTGCCATTCAGCCAGTTCTCAATCCACTTCACCGACCGCTCCTCCAGCCCACACTTCCTAAGCTTCCCTAGGAGGATGTTATGGGAGACAGTGTCGAAAGCCTTGCTGAAGTCGAGGCAGACAACATCCACTGCTGTCCTCTCATCTACCCAGCCAGTCAAGCCATCGTAGAAAGCTACCAGACTGGTCAAGCATGATTTCCCCTTGGTGAATCCATGTTGACTACTCCTGATAACCTTCTTTCCCTCCTCTTGCTTGATGATGACCTCTTGAATGAGCTGCTCCATCATCTTTCCTGGGATGGAGGTGAGGCTGACCGGCCTGTAGTTCCCTGGGTCCTCCTTCTTGCCCTTTTTGAAGATTGGAGTGACACTGGCTTTTCTCCAGCCCTCGGGCACCTCTCCTGTCCTCCAGGACCTTTCAAATATGATGGAGAGTGGCTCAGCAATTGTTACAAACATTCCAAACAGAAAGTATCAGCTAAGGGAGAGAAGGAAAGAGAATTACACAGACAAAACAAGTTACTGAATGCAGCCGGTAGAATGATGAATTCCAGCTTCTGTCATTTCAAAAGGTAATGGTTTGCTCTTCCTTGTTGCTCAGAATTTGTCACATATTTGTCTAAAGGTGGGACACTGAAGAGGGGAGTTGTATGTAGCAGGAATACAAAGAGTTCTAAAGATTTTACTGTTTCCAGTGGAAATAGTAAACTGTCTGATAAGGCAGAAAAGGCAATGTTCAGCATATATTTCTATCCCAAATGTGAGAAAAATTCACTAAAAATGGTGATATTGACGGAAGGTGATGAAACAAATTTCATCAGAGTGAGTCTGAAGGCTACTGAAGAGCAATAATTAAAGTCAGATTTTTTTAAATCAGCAAATCAAAATCATTTGCCTCCAAGCATTCAAGAAGAAATAAGTAAAAATTGACTTGATCTTTGAAGGCTAATTCTTTCAAGAGGCCTTTGAACATTTGGCAGTCAGGAAGAAAATTAATTTTTATTTCAAATGGTATACGAAGTAGTCCAAGGGTTTATAAGACAGTGAAACCAGTCTTCAGTTTGACCATTATTTTGACAATGGGTGAAACATAGACTTAGAATCAGTGCCAGTGAAATTAAAGTTATGGAGACTAATTCTGAGACTAAATCCATCTTTTTTCCAATGGATTGCTAAGATTGATACAAGCCCTGATGAAAGAGGCTTCACTACAATAACTGACTTGGTATAAGACAAAATTTTAATTTAGAAACAAAAAAAAACTTGAAACAAAAAAATATGCAATATGCAAAGTGGATTGAAAATGGATAATGTCAAAATGTGTTTGTTAATAGGAAACCATTGCTTACTAGGCGTGGCTCTAGAAAGGAGCTGAAACTGTAAATTCAGGCTAAAATTAAGTGTTGGTTTTCAGACTTTTTTTCCTTTTACTGTGAGGAAAGTGAAGTATCTTATTGAGAGTTGTAGTGGCCTTTCCCTAACAGCACTTTTTTGGTAGATATTTTGTGTTCTTACTAAAATGAACTCTTTAGTTCTAATGTCATAACTTTCAGGAAGTCCCATGTCTTACATTCTGTGGGAGGTTGAAGCAGTTGATTCCCATGGTCCCCTACAATCTTCATAAATCAGTGACCAAGACAAATGATTCACCTGGTGAGCAACACTGCTACCTATGTTTCCTTTGCTCTGCTGAGTATTTTCTTAGGCAGACATTTGCTTGTATAGTGATCCTCCTGCATGGCAGTGCAAACATCAAGGACATATTCACACTTGTCGTTCATGTCACAGAACTCCAAAACATTCACACGATGGTGGTGTCAGAATACTAGCTTCTGAGAATAAGCCTGCACATTGCAGCTTCCCTGCACGGAGTTTCCTTGAGAGGTTTCTCATATACTCCATCACTCATGCTCCACCCTTGCTGCATCCTCAATTGTTCCTATGTAATTGTCTGTGAGACTGTACTATAAACTGAATCTTTGGAGTGACATGGGTTCAATATAGCCCTCTTCAAAAAAAATGTGTAAACCAAATTAATGATCAGTAAATAGCGCTAAATTAAGATTGCAATTAAATTGGGTAATTCCAACTTGGGTACCTCTCAGGGGCTGCCCAAAAGCTGCAGTGTTACTTCCACACCTTTTATCCTGACATCAACTGCTCCTAGCACCAGGGTTAGCTAAGGACTAGAAATCTAACAGCTACTGCATTTGGGAAAAGAGACAGAGGTGAACAGTTTTTTGTTTCACACTACTAATAAGTCTGGCTGGCATTTCTCTGGGAGACTGTTGTAGCTCTGGGATTTTAACAATGACTTTCTCACAGACTGTTAATGCTTAATTCATCTATATCTTTGCTGCTGATTCTAATCTAAGATTTCTGGATCTTCCTGGATGTGTGGCAGGGACTGATGTAAGCAAGCTGAATTATTTTGGCTGGTATTAAAAATTCTAACATTTGTACAAATCTGCAATGATCACAATTCCTTATCTGCATAGTATATGCAGGCAAAAATTGAGCAATCTTTGATGGGTCTTCTAGTATTGGACTTCATGGACATCCCTGCTGCAGATACTGTTGCTGCCTTTCTCAGGATAGAACACGTAAGAGCAGGATACGAGACAGGAGCAAAGCTGGGAAGTATCAGTCAGTAGGTCTCTCAGTATGCCCAGAGGAACCAGGGAGGGAATGAGACGCACTTAGAGAAGTGCTGGAAGCAAAATGCACTATAGGAATAAATCAGTGGCCATTACAAAACGACTAACCGTCTAACTACTTTCCCATCTCTCAACTGTTGTGGGAAACATGAAGCAGCTGTGCATGCATTACACATACTTCTTGTGTTCGAAGATTATGAGGATTTGTTACCACATCCGCCATTAGCCACTGAAGATAACAGCACTCAAAGCGTACAGGCAAACCCATGCTCTTGATGCAGTGATGAAGGTGCAGCACCGTAAAAACGCTCCTTTCTCGTACAAGGGTGTGCAAGCCCTTTTTGTCCAGCCATCCTAGGGGAAAGGATCCCTCAGACCTTTGAAAAACATGAAAAACCAACCATACTAAGGATCTTGCAACTTGTTTGGAAACAGGTGATCTTCAGTAGCATGTGTTTCCTCTCCCCTAAAACACCAAGTGCCCATCCTGTCTTTTTTTGAAGCCAGAAGCAAATCAAGGAAAAAATCACATTTATGCTGGAACCTTTGGCTGCAGTCTGTGGTCAGGGTTTTGAAGCCTAGACAGGCTCTATATTTTATCCTTCATCTCTCCCCTCTTTTTTTTTTTCAGTCCAGCCCTTCTTTTTAATCCAGCATAACTCCTCAAGTGATTAAAAATAATTATGTGAACTGATCACACCCAAAAGAGGTCGCCATCAGTAGCCAGTTTTGTTTATTCTTCTGTCATCCAGACTCTGTGATTGAAAACAATAATGGAAGAGCACTTTCGTAAAAGCACACACAAACTCCTTGATGTGATGGAAACAGCTCTGAAGACAAGTTGTAAAAGCCCAGATGTGTGAGAATCCTTACTCTGCGGCCTTTTAAACTGCAGACTTTATTGTGAGATATTTTTTAATAACTATAACATCCCCTGCAAAGGTGAACAAAGACTAATGGACCACAGCATACTATAGTGCCATTAGAGCTGCCATTTTTGTTATTCATTGTCCCAGCACCCACAATATGTCAGGCAACAAACGTGAAAGAAAGTATTAACATACAGGTTACCTGAGGGAGAAAATGTAAAGATTGCCATACTATTCTGTTTTGCAAGAAACTTTATACAATTTGAACTTTATGCCAATAGGCAATTAGAAGTGCTTACTAAATACTAATTGCAGATGAGGTGGCCAAACATCTGGATTTATAGTTTTCCAACCAAACATTGCTTGCAATGTTTATATAGTCCTGCATCAGTGGCATCCAAGACCTAGATCTCTGATGGCTGATGTCAGCTTCTGTGGACTCAGAGCAAAACGCTGGTACTGACAAAATTAAAACATTGAATGATCAAGCATTATTGAAATTTCCTCATGCTTCCTCTCTCTAAGGAACATTTTGTGTAGCTGAGAACTGCCTTGCTACATGTAGAAGCAAAATGGTTAACTAGTGAACTGACATCTGGTGCTCGGAAAGAGCCAAGAATGTTGCTGCAGAGGTCACAAGGTGCGTTGCATAGTCCCCGAATAAAATGAACGAGGAGATTTCATGTACAGAGTATCACATTTCTGAGCATATTTTTGACATCTTATCATATACACATCACCACTGTTATAAATGGGTTGTAATAGCAGTTCCATTTGAATGCAGTGCTTACACATACAGTATTCTTCCAACAGTGTCCCTGGTTTTGAAGAGACTTGAAAGCCATACATTTTTAAAGCAATATGCTTAATGTGAATGAGTGAGTCCCTGCAAGGTGCAGACACTGACTAACCAAGGGAGACAAAGATATTTATACAATTTCTCTCACCTTATTATTTAATTCTTCCATTCATCTACATATCTACCTGGCAAAACTGGCAGCAAGAGAGAAGCATTATCTATGGAAACTATTTTTGAAATTATGAGGATGTAAAATGTTCTTGAGCTCTTAATGGTTTTTAAATGGGAGAAACATATTCCATGTGCTGCAGAGCAAAATCAGCCAAGAGAGAACAGACGTGACTTGGTGACAAGGCCTCGGCTGGGAAGCGTGGCTGGCACTGATCGTCAGTGTCTGCCGCCCTTCGTCTGCCCTGCACCTCCCCGTGCTCCATGGGTATCTTGGTCTGTCCAACAGCAACGGCCGTGCCCCCATTGATACCCCTGGTATTGAAGCAAAACCAGCAGCAATTCATTTTTTCTCATGGGGGAAATTTGAAGTAATATATTTGGGTTTGCATTTGCGATGCACTGAGTGCAGAGGGTTAGATGTGCTGGTTCTGCTGATATACAGTAATTACCTAAACTGTGATAATGTAATCATGTGACTGAGCAGTTTGTATTATTTAATATGGATATACAAATACTAGGCTGTTTATAACCTAGCTGCTGGAGACAGCCCTCAAATATCATCTAATTTCACCTTTCCTTTTGTGACTAATTGCTGTGCAGTCACAGCCGGCATTCATGAAGAACTGCCAAGAGTATAAAACCCCCTTTCCACCGTGCTGATGAGGTGGTGGAAAAAACTTTCATTGTGTGGTAAGGAGGAAGAGAAGAGAACACTCTTCTCTGGACAGAATAGAGAAAGCAAAGCCAAAACCTACAGTGCAAAACTGTATTTTTCCTTATATCAGCTGACACAATAGGATCAGACAGGCTACAGGTCTTCTTCATGTCTGAAATAGCAGCATATGATAACAGAAGAGAGAAATTCAAATTGGAGAAGAGAGGCAAGGTGAGGCGAAACCTTCTTCTCTATATGATTCTGGCAGTCAGACACTCCATGTGTCTCATCTGACTTTCCCTTGCAGTGCCATTTTCTTCCTAAACATTGCTCAGTGCTTGTTCTACCAGTTTTTAATATCTTGAAAGACGTGAAAGAAACCGTGAATGCTATTTCTTTTGCTGTTTAAAATCTGCTAAGAACCTGCTAAGCATTTCGTGCATTCCACAGGATGACCACAGAGAAAAGCCTTTCCTGTCCTCAGCTGCATTTGTTCTTGTATTATGAGAAAGGATAAATGTGAGAGCATGATTTTCTGTGGACTTTTTTGACTTCTCATTATTACATTCTCTCTTTTTCATTTATTCGCTCAACAAAACCAAGTTATTTACAGTAAAATTGAACCCTATTTTGTTGCCTGCTTCTGGACTTACTGATCTTTGTATTCTATCATTATAAGAATGAGGAGAGAAGTGGACAGGGTAGCCCTAGAGCTTGGATCCGAGTAATGCAATTGTAACAGTTTTTAGTCTGTTTGCCTAATATTTATTTACCACTGTTCTTTGACTAAGAGTTGCACTTTCTCTGCAGAATTTGTTCTCCCAAACCATCTGTTCTCCTTGTCAGCAGCCAAAATACGTTCTCACTCCACTGTAAGTCTGCGGACACCCTACATCCACACTGTCTGCACTTCCAGAGATTTTACTTTGTACTGACTCTGCAGGCTTACTCAAATGCCACTAGCATCCAGTGAGCCCTCCAAGAGTGCAGTCCTGGTCTGAACAACATCGTCTCTCTTGTGCTTTTGCATCTATTTCCTTCACTGTAAGCCTTCTGTCACCAGCATCAACAATGCCAAAGGCACCCTATCACCAAAGTAAAGTTATATTTTCTCCAAAAGTATGTCAGTAGAATACTTCAAAGCCACATTTATTATAAAATTCATACTTGATCCCCGATAGTATCCCTTAGGAAGTTCATGTGTATTTTTTCCGAATTGTCTTTTCAGTTCAGTTGCTCTGTAACATTTTCTCTGGCAATCTGACAACATCTACTGACCAGCAGTGACACTACAAATCCAACAAGTTATTGATGGTTTTATGAGTTGTAGCTAAGAGACATCAATTCAGCTAAGGTGTAAATAGCTTTCATGGGCCTCATAAAGTCCCCTCTAACATCTGTTCTGCTTAATGCAAAACGCTGAGTATAAGCATTGCAGTTCCAATCTTCTGTCACAGAGACAGGACTGGGGTACTAGCCGGCGATGACTGCAGTATGATAGATACTCATTCGCATATGCCAGCGACTATCCTGAGTGCTGAATAAATACTGGAGGATATGACAAGGCCATTTCAGTAGAATGCCATGGATCAGCTTTAAATTGTAACATGACTACTTTTCAGGCTTAGGATAAGGGAGATTAGCTAGAATTTTACTCTGCTAAACATGCCATTCGTCCCCGTGATACCAACAATAAACCGCAGAAGTTAAACTACACAGGGCAGTCTCCTTACAACATGTCTGAGGCAAGAGGGACCAAGACTCTGCATTTTGTGAGAAAGCAATAAGAATTACAGACTGAACTCTTTCACAGAGCATCCGTCCATCACTGGCATAACCAACGTTTACCAAAGCCTTTTATTTTGAGCTTACTAGCTGTTTCATTCTTGCAAAAACATTTCCAACTCAGTAACAGCCTATACAGAAAAATCTGCTATATGGTTAAAACAAGAGCCATGCAGGAAAAGCTGTTTTTCCAGCTGCAGTGTGGCAGAAGTCCTGTTGGTCATATCCGTAGTTTTACCCAAGGTGAAATGATTGGTTAAGGAGGCTGGGTGCCTGTTTTTTCCACCACACTACAGTCCATTTCCAATCCACTCTGCACTAAGATCTGAGAGTGCAGATCCCTCCCAGTGTTTTGGGTTTGTACTGGGAGCCGACTCTTCTTCACCATTGCTTTTCGAATATCTGTTGTCAATGCTAACAAATGTGAGAGTCTGCCTTCAAACAAGAACTGGAAATATGACTGGGATTATGTTGCATGTCAATGTCACTATCCAGTCGCTTAACAATCACTCAAAGAAATGATATAAAATATCACTTTTTTACATCGATGAATAATAGAGTGTTTGTCAGTCACTTCTAGGCTGACTGAGCCCCTTTAACTTGCTGAAACTAGAGTCCTTCTTTTTTCTAAACCTCCCGAGAAAATGTTGACAAAACAGGCAATTTTCTGTAATTTCTCTGTGAGCTTCTGTCAGCACAAGAAGCAGTCGGAGCCCGCTCATTTCAGATAACACCACGGGGTAACCTTTGACATCCACCCCCTCGCTGCCTTCGGAGGCTCCTCTAAGTGCAACAGTTGTGTCTTTCAGGTTGCAGGATGCAGGCCCACAATTTGGGCTCTTGTTCACTGAAGGCAGCCTTTGTTTCCCAGCTGACTAAGAAGCTCTTATAAAAGGGATAAGAAATGTAGCTAATAGCTCAAGAGTGGCCTAATCATCAGCTGCTATTACCCCTCCAATATCAGGGAGGATGACAGACCTATCAATAACAGAGCCCCAGGTGAGGTACAGGAGCTGATAACGTGAACTTTGGCCTGATCTTTGCTCTGCAGAGCACAGCACTTATTTGAAAAAGAAGCCAGCATCTATTTTCTTCTTCATATTGTGCCAAAAATCATTCAGCTGAGCAGCTTTTGTTGTGTTTTTCTATCTTGAACCACAGTGATTTGACCAATTTCATTTATAAGCAGAGAGGAAAACTTAAAAACTCTCCTATCAGACCATGTAAGCTGGAGATACGCACCTGTGTGCTTGTGTCCACTTACGTGATAGTAAAATGAGGTGAAATGAGAAAACAGGTCTCCATGTGCTACTCGTCTTTATATATATGTGAGTGCGGTCACAAGTGTACACAGATTTGTACATGCAACACGTGAAAGCTAAACATACAGCAAATGCATCATAATACCATCTCACGGTCATGACAAACTAAAACACAAGCACAAGCTACAGACTAGTGTAACTGGATATACTCTTGCTTGAAAACAAGGTTTGGGCACACTGTACAAGAGACTCTTTTAGCACCATGCAATCTCTGAAGTTATTAGCCTGGATCCGGTCTCCATACATCCCAGTGGCCTGCACCACCTGTTCTGGAGGAATCACAGAATCACAGAATGTTAGGGGTTGGAAGGGACCTCTGTGGGTCATCTAGTCCAACACCACTGCCAAAGCAGGGTCACCTAGAGCAGGCTGCACAGGACCATGTCCAGGCAGGTCTTGAATATCTCCAGAGAAGGAAACTCCACAACCCCTCTGCGCAGCCTGTTCCAGTGCTCCATCACCCTCAGAGTGAAGAAGTTCTGCATTAAGACACAGGAGAGACATCATATCTTTCTTGATCCATATCAAATCACATGTTACTCACTATTTAAAGGTATATATTCCACAAGCATCTTTATCAACAATATGCATAGAGCTTTTGTTAAAATCCAGATATGAAGAGCTTCCCGTGTCGCTGAGCTCCATACCCATGTGTGTGTTCCTTCACAGTGAAAGTCTTCCTGTTCTGGTGATACAAGAACAGAAAGCCTCGGCCCCATCCAGATTTTTGTCTCAGCTCCATGTTTTCACCTCATTCTTGGAAAGCCTAGATCACAGTGCTAGACTATCAGCAGGTAACCGTCAAAAAGAGCTCTTACTTAGTGCTCAGGGTACACTGCGTGGAGACTGGAAATGGGACTTCTACTCTGGCGTCAGAGTGGGGAAGGTACATTTCAGAGCACATTTTCAGTGCTGCCTGGAGAAAGCACCTTTATTATGTCATTTTTCCACTGACTGCTTTTCTCCCAGAGGCCAACAGTTAGTCAGGGACCTGCCCTCCATTCCACCCACATGTAAAGGAGGTTATGAAGGGCTGCCAGCTCGGGAAGCTCCACTTCCTTGGTAGGGGGAAAATGAAGAATATCTTTGCTTCTTCCACCCCAGGCTAGGAAACAAGGGAGGGAATCTGGTTTTAGTCCTGGCTGGGGCACCTCCCTAAGAGAGAGCGGCCTGGTAGCGGGGCATGGGGGGACAATGACGACCTGAAGGTCCAGGGCTGATGAGAGGATAAGGGAGCTAGGGCAGAGTGGTGGACGCGATGATTCACCGACCGCTCTCCTGGGTGCATTCTCTGCCCCCAGTCTAGAGGGGAAATTAAGACAGGCCTTCGTCATTACAGGCTTAATTCCAGCCCAGCGGAAATTGATGGGAGTCCTTCCACTGGTTGCAGTGTGCTTCGGGTCTGGGGCTGTAAGCAACTGTTGCTCAGGTAGCTGGTACTGGGACTAATTCACCTTTCGGCACGACACTGAGAAACCCAGGGTGCAAACCACAGAGTGCTTAGCAGGCAGCTCCATACTCCCATTATGTCACACTGAATGAAGCTCAGTATTTAGAAGAGATCACAGCTCAATGCGTTTTCTTCATTGTCGAACTATGTTTAGTTTGGTTTCTTTAAAAACAAAAGGATTTCTCTTTAATCCTTTTCTTTCGAAATAAGGGAACCTTTAATATAGCCAAAGCGGATGCTGTTTTTAAACAGATCCAGTCTTTTGAGCATGGCTTTGTTTTCATCAGGTATTTAACTGGAGTTTTGTTACTAATGCTGGACTTATAGTAGCTAAAGTCAACATAATACTTTCCTGAAATATTACTCAGTACTTCTTAGGCTAATATTTCCAAAGCCAGAATTCTTTAAAAAGCTAAGGGCACAATCTCAAATGGCTCAGAGCCACATACCACAAAGTCTGACGCTGAAACTTTTTTTACTCCAGGAAAGTTCCATATTCTTAAAGTACTGTGGCAATTCTTGCATCAACTTCTACTATGCCAGCCTTTTCCTCAGCATTGGTCATGGCAGTCTGAAAAGCATAAGAATTTATAATCCTAACACTCCTGAGAGGATGCAGTGGACAGATTGGGATCTAAACCCAAGGAAATGTGAGCCCAGGAAGGAATAATCCCTTTGAATGCCAGCAGCATGCAAAGGTGAAGGAGCCACCCCAGCTGCACTCGGGGCTCTCTGCAAATTCCTGGCTCAGAAGATTAAGCACTTCTCTGCAGAAAGACTGCGTCACCCAGCTACTGCTGCCTTGGTCTAGGAGCACGAAGAGCAGTTCTGATCTGAAAGATGCAGCAGTTCCAGACGTTAAGGCCCACCAGCAACTGGACCCTGCACACGGAGCACCCCAACAGCCACCGTCGCATTGGGCACGGGAGCCCCATCTCGGCAGAGCTAGCCCTGCCTCAGGCCTGTTGCCCCAGCACAGCGCCAGATGCCAGGCAAGGGCTGCTTTGTCAGCTTTAAACCGGCTGAAACCCTGACACGCACAAGTCTGCAGCAGCCTGGATGTCCCAGTCCCTGGATGTTGTCCTCGAGCGTGGCAGTGGGCCTGCAGTCTTGCTGTGTACTCAGCACGGCAATATACAAACAAGGTCTGGACAAAGGCACTGGTTCTCTAGAACCAATGCCGAGCAAGATGGTGACCGATCTGGTTGTGCTTTTCACACACAGTTCAATCCACATGCATCCTGGTAGCTGCCACATGTTGTCCAGCCTGGGATGTGCATTTGGAACATCCTCCTTTGTCTGCTAAACTCAGTCTGTTTTCTGCGAGTGAGGCAGGTTTGACATTTCCATTGTGCTGCAGCAATGCCATTAGTTATATTAACTACCCTCCACTCAGAAATGACAATCCAGCATATCTCCAAATTAGCCTTTTTATTGAAATCAATAAAGGAGCAAACGCATGACACTAAACTATTTGGTGGCAGCTTTGTTATAAACTCATTACTGGAAAAACAGCAATTGGACAGACCTTTAACCACTGTCATTGATTCCAGCACAGTGAGAGTGATCTATTGAGTTAATCAGTGAAGTTACTGCGGTTAGCAGTGCCTGTACACTATCCTGTTTAGGACTCAGCCAGATGTCTAGAAAAACCCCCCATGTACAGGATCGTTGTAGGCCAGGTACAAGTCTCACAAAAGCAAAAATTACATCACCACTCCTCAAACAGACTGGTTTTAAAGGCAGTATTGCACATTCTAGAAAAACTAAAAAAAAAACAAAAACAAAAACATTGCTGTTTCTCCTCCAGTGACTAGACTTTTAAGTTCCATTCATGTTCCTCAGAATTCCTTTTTCATAAAGGTTGCTGAAAGAAAAGAGACAGCGTCAGTATTAATACAATGCTCTATGCCTCATTCCTGGCCTCATGACAGAATTTAGACAGTGAAACACTTAAAATAAGATTTGTTTCACAAGAAAGAATGAATTAAATTTTTGCAGGTATCCAGTATCTAAGAGCTTTAAAGAGCCAGCATCTGATAACAAATTATTCTTTCAGGAGCCTGGTGTCAGTTTACTCCTAAATACATATTTACTTGCAGGCATTTGGCATCAAGCTGCTTCTTGATAATACCAGGATATGGCATGTGATGCCAAATTGGTTTTTAACATTCTTTTTGGCCATGGTACCCCCAGACAAGCATCTTCTCATAAGCGCCTGTGCAGTTTAAAAGAAACAACAGAAGAAATTCAGACAGAAAGCAGACCCATTGTATAAAGAAATGTCTGAGAATAAAGCACATTTTCTGAAACATGTGACACAGAATTTTCTTTTTTCCTCACACAGAAAATCTCTATATCAACAACCACAATTTAGAACTGAATTTCAAAGTACTTCAAGCCACATTTACGGTTTACGTGCAGCTGCCTTTCACTTGCTACTGGAACAGGGTGGGACAGGAGAGGCTATCTCCCCACAGCTACTCAGCACGCCCTTTGGCATCCCGCAGGCTCGCACAGCAGTTGGGTCTGCTGCCTGCCAGAGACAGGAGCTCTGTCCATCACCAGTGACAAGCAGGGCAAAGATGTATTTGCCAAAGATACCACCTTGACAACAAAGGTGCGTGCTCCTCCCGATTGCTCCATTAAAGCTGAGCTAAAATGTTTTTCTGCTTTTTAGACTTTTTTTAAAATGGATTTTCCCATACAGACACTAACTTCTTTTTACAGAATTTTGTGAGGATACTCAAATTCACCTTAGGGAGCATTTATTCTATTTACTCAAATGAAAACCAAGTATTTCCCTTAGGAACTTTCTGCACGTTTTTCCCTAGGATGAAATTCACTATTTTTACATGAAAACAAAGTTAACAGTTGCCAAAGCTGTTAGGTGTGTTTATGTTTTACAAAATAACTATTTTACTTTATAGTAATAAACAGCTTTTTTCCAAGAAAAACAGAAGCAAATTGAAGCAAATGTGAGAACATGTACTTCTAAAATTTTCTAAAGACCAAAAGCACTTCAACTTTCTTATACAGGAATAAATGCATATAACCTCAGAACGCTCCTCTCAGAATGCCCTTTGCAGAAATACAGAAACTAAAGCAAGACAATTAATTAGACAAAAATTTTCCAGGAAGATTTAATCTACTTCGTGGACTAACAAGGCACAGTCCAGAATCCTAACAACACCTTTTTTTTACTCCCAGTGTCAACAGCCTCCTGGGTAGACTAAAGGTTTTTCACAGAATTCTAATCACTGCCACACAGCTGAAATTTCTCACCCATTTGAAAACTCATTAAACCACATCACTTGGTTTAGCAAGCCAACTTGCAAAACTGAAGTTACAGGTATTCATATAGCCACACAAAATTGCCTCCAAAAAGAGACTAAAGTTGATGTTGGTAGAATAAAAAAAGATGCAAATCTTGCAGCAACAGCATAGTGATTTTCAGCTTCAGTTATGTAAGCTAGTAGAACAGCACGTGCAAGAGCCTGGCTCTTGAACATAATGAGCTTCCTCAGCTCATCAAGCTGCACTGCTACATTAGGGGAAACCTAGTAAGCACAGCAGTGCCACAGCCAGCTGCAAACCTGTGGAAGGTCAGCAGTAATTTCATCTCCACAAAGGCAACACTCAACAGACTGGCAAGTTGTTCTAGGACCTGTTTCTGGGCAGGTTTCAAAGACACTCATTCAGAATAGCCACCATTTATGAAAGGGCTTTGTAGACTCGTTCTGTGCGAGCATCTGAGCTGCCACAGCTTCCCCATGGCAGAAGACTATGGCAGCAGGAGTCCATCATGAAAACTGAACAAGTTTTGAGCTTTTCAGTACTGTTCCTGGAGCTAAACTTTCAGCATTCATTTCAAGAATTCAGTCCACAGGAGGGAGTGCCAGACGCCAAGTGCTCCACTAAAATCTGTTCACATATTTTTTCACATGACCTTTTAATGTGAAATCTATACATGGACAATGACAGCTCTGCCACGAATTGAGAGATGCTCCCCATGAGCTGCATCTCAGCACTCTCATTGCCCCACTCCATGTCAGCCAGCACACCAGCCTTGGACCACTGCAGGCGAGAGCTGCCCTGATGCCCTGGCCCTGTGCGCTCCCCATGGCCCCAATAGGGCCATGAGCTCTGCTGGATCCCATTCCAAAGTGCCAAACAAGTGCTGACTTGGTAGTGTACCTTAGAATTCTGTTTCCCTGGTTAAATTAATCTGATTTTTTTTCATGTTTCAGATTGCAAACATCTGGATTTTCAAGGCTTCTGGTTATCATACTGAGTAGCATCTTTCTGCCACATAAGATCTGCAAGATAGCTTTCCTCTACAAAATTCAAACTTTAATGGCCTTTGGAAACATCATTTGGATAAAAAGATGAGTCAGGATTTTCAGCACTCTAGATGGCAACAAGTTTATGGCTCACAGTCAGGTGTTATTATCACTGAAGGGCTTTTCAGCTTACAGTACAAGAAAATCTTGCTCCCAGGCCATTCCATACTTCATTGCAAGTGAGGTAGAGGTACTGCAGTTTTCCAGTAGCAATAGCAACAGATAGGCTCTTACTCACATGTCCTGTGCTAAGAAGACCTTTATTTTTCTCAGCCATCTGTGCCTTATACTGCTCCTTCTTCAAATTTTCTCCTTTCACATCCCCTGGCATTCAAAATTTTCCTTGGGATTATTGTTTCTTCTTGACTCTTTGTACTGAAGTGTGATTAATTTAGCAGGTTGATTCTGTACATCCTCAGTTCCCAGTGATCAAAGTTGCAGGAACTTAGGTCTGATCTAGGCATCTAGTCCGAGGGGTCGGACTTTTAAACTGTGAAGTGCTTTGGGAGCCTCCAGAATCAGAGCAGATAGACCATATCTGATAATATCAGCTCCTGCTTATCCTTTCCTCATGCAAAACTGCAAAACTACAAAACTTGCCATGGAAAAGAACTTTTTCTTCCTACTTTTCCCTTGAGCTATTAAATTGACCTTCTGGCTGAACATCACTATTTCGCAGGCAGGAGGTCAAGTGATTTTTTTAGAGCTTTATTTCACACCTGAAAGGATGTGACAAGCAACTAGTCATATATCCATCCCGTATTCCCTTCGATATCCAGGAAATATGGGAAAGACTCAAAGGGTTTCCAAGATTAGAAATACAGCCAACAGCAGCATACTGTACATCTTGATGGAAAGTTCCTAAGCTACACATTTTTCTTTAAAATTACATCCCGATTTTCAAGTTCCAGGATGGTGGCTTCTCTGGAGACAGTTTGGGGGTTTCACGCTCTGATCCCTCAGTTCAGAGGAAAGGAAACAAAAGGCTGGGAAAGGATTTTGTTAAATGGCCAAGTCCCCCTTATTCCTATCACACTGCAGAGTCAGCTGCATCCCATTTCAAAGTGAAAGAAAGGAGACAGATGCTACTGTAAAGTGCAGAGGCTCAAACCCTGATTTAGTATTGGAACAGTCTAATGTACTTATTGTGGGAAATATATAAATACAAAGCTTAAAATAGCTCATACAGTGCACTGCAATGTGAAATGTGTTCAGACATAAATATTAAAAAATATGTTTTGAACATACACATGAGGAGAAACATACAGATACTGTGTATTCCAAAACTTCTAAATTTTGGTCATTGCATGATTTTTTATCATCGATCCCATATCCAGCAAAATTAGATTTACTGTCCTTGCTTCTTATGAAATTACACAGAGGCTGCTGCTTTATTCCTCTCCAGGACAGTAAAAAGCAATAAAATTCTTGCAGATTTTGACAGCAGGCAATTCAATAAAAGGCTATGTATATTTTATAAGTACAATAAAGACAAGTCTATGGCTGAATCATAAATGGGGTTTTGTTCGGTTGGTTTGTTTTCTGTAAGCATCCTTGTTGGAGTCTGTTTTCAGCACAGGTTGGTCTCCTCAACACACAGCTTTCCTTTTTTGGGGAGATGCAGAACGAAATTTATACCTTTATAATGTATTATTTAAGTTTTGCTCAAGGGATTTTGCACTGTGTGTCTGTTTAAAATTTAAAGGTGTTGTGAAACTCAATACTTTCCTGTTCTTGATTAGTGCTATAAAATTTTACATTTAATTTTTTGTTACATTGTAAAGTGTATCTATCTTATCATTGTGGCATTCCCTTTTTTATGAGCAAACAATAAATATTTGATACATACATAATTATTTACTAGACTTGCATCAATGCTCAGATTTTTGAAAAGATTCTGCTATAATAAAAGATAACACGGAGATTAATGGATTGGTGTTTTTCTGAACAATAGTGCTACAACCGATTTAGTGACAGTGCCTGTCTGCTGAAATATAAAATTTTATACAAATGTAAAGCACAAACTTAACAACATGCAAATGAACTGCCCTGCATAATTACAGATGTGTAAATTTTTTCTTCTCACTTGAAGAAAGAAATTTAAAAACTATGAAGAAGCTGGAATCAGATTAAATAAAAAATATGCTCCTACTTCCAAACTCTAGGACAAGTTCTCCAGCACAGAAAATCAGTAAGAGGTTTATCTGAGCAGGGAGTGTGGCATCAAAGCCCGAGTTGCCTAGAGAATGAAACTTTTCTATGCATCTACACAGAATTCACAGGTATCAGAGGTTGCCCTTCGGAGTAGTTTGCTAGTTAAAGTCTGACTTGTACATTAAGGTACTAACTGTTGTCATCTTGTTAGATTAAATGAGGGTACAAACTTTCAGAGTATTTGAATACTATGGGACAGACCTAAATACATTTTTTCACCATCATTGTGCAGCTAAAGCCGTTGTTGTGCTTACTGTAGAAATTACAAATAAAGGTGTTTTGTTTACCAACAGAAGGTGATACAGAATATCTATGTCTCCAAAACATAAGTATGCTTTGGAAAGACACCTATGTCAGCCCATCAAATGTCAAGGAAGAATTTCCTTTCAGCTGACTTACTAGAACATTCTATTTCTAATTACAACAGCAGAAGTGTGAAACTCACCACCTTAAAAATAAATTGTATAAATGAATCACATCAGGGAGTACAGAGGCGGAATAACCCCCACTACTATAAAAAAAGCATTCAAGGGAGAAAAATTATGGTCACTAAGATTAGAATGACCAAGACATGAATAGGGGGGGAAAAAAAAAAAAGAAAAGAAAAGAATGAGAGCTATGGATTCATCTCAGATTTGTATCCAAATTGTTGCTGGTTTGCAGACTACTCCTAGATACCATTCATATCAGACCTAGTACTCAGAGCTTGGCATGTAAGTGCTAAACCTTTCCTAAAATAATTGCAGCCTTCTGCTTTCTGCCAAAACCTAATGATAAAATTCTCCTTTGGCATTGTCATTCTGCTATTTCAAGATGTGTCATCTGATGACTGTGAACTTCTATGTTTGTGACTTTGGTGGTTAGACCTAATTGCTTTTCTCCTTTCCAAATAATTTTTATCTATTCAAAGCAGCTATACCACCGAAAAAACATTGAATCACACTGGGTCTATACATGTACTGGCACTTACTGTGCAGGACAGCAGTGATTCAGGCCCAGATCTGGGAGTGCGCGTCTTGCCAGAACATCTCACTAGCCTGCCTGAGAAAGCAAATAAAACAGAGCAATTGAACCTATATCTTGACAACTGGAAGACTTTTTACAACTTAATTAAATTTTAAAAGCATAATAACTGACAAATGGCATTTTGGCCCACAGCTGATACACTTGCAGGAAAAAAGAGGACCTGAGGAAAGAATGGTGAGCGCTTTGAAATTGGTGTCTTAAACACAGGACTGGGCACTAGGATACATCACACACCATCTCCCCAGGGCAGCGGGAGCTTGGGACTTTGGTCTCTTCCCAGGGATGGTTTCAGACAGACTGACTGCCGGCGCAGGGACTGGAACGCTATGGAGCTGGCCTGGCTACAGTCATACACCATACACTCTGGAGTACCATTGCAGACTGTTTTATAGAAGTTAAAAAGTCCTGCAGACATAAGAGCTGCTGTCTTTTCAACTGTGCTAGTGTAAACTCACTTTTCCCAAAGATTTTCCCACTCGAGATGTCATGGTATACCAAATGCAGGGTGCAGCTTCTTGAGAGACAGCTGTTTCTATTCCCTTTCCAGGTAAAACTTCCTCAGAAGAGCAAAACTTGACTTTTACTAGAAGGCTGGTATAGAACTGGACTCAAAGTTCTCAGCCCTTCCCTGTGACCAAGCAGTGGAATGAAGGACCCTCCTGCGGCATCCGGCGAGCAGGACATCCAGCTTCCCAAAGCCCTCTGCCCAACCCCTGAAACACCGGTGCCCAAGTCAGAGGTTTCATATGGCATACAAAAGGTATAATAAAACATTTTCTTAGCTATAGTGTTTTCAACAGAGGATTTCTAGGCCACAGAAATGCCCCATGTAATGCCAGAACTGCCACCTCTTGAAACTGCAACTGCCATAAACCTTGCCCAGTCTGCTAGTGAGCATCTAGCAAGCCATCACCTGAGCTGGGGAGGGTTGTGCGGATTTGCAGCAGTTCTAAAGTTACTCATTTTCACTGGACCGGCTCTTGCAATGATTGGTTCAAATTCATTTAGGGTTTTTATAATCTCTTACAAGTGCATATTTTCAGTACTCCGACAGGGATATGGAAACAAGTTGGTGCTGGCAGTGTTACACTGAATTTCTCCTCATCATCAAATTTACCTTGGTTGCCTGTAGTGTACTCCACTGCATACAACTTGTATTCAGTGCATCTTAAAAAGCCAAAAGAGGACCAGTTCCAAACACGAAGAACCAATAAAGCCATGTCCTAGCAAGAAAAGCAGGAGAAAATAAGGGGAAAAAGCAAATAAAAATTCCTCTTCTATTAGTGACCACCAGACCATCAGGAGGTACTGTATGTAAGCCATGAAATTATTTTCTTCAGGGCACCAATGAAAATGTGGCGATATTGTTCCAGTCTGCCAGCTCAATACACCTGCCCCAATACAAGTCAAACCTTCCATGCCTCTAACAAAGTGCAATACTACTTGCCCTTCCTCTTTTCATTTTGTAATTGTACATGAATTGCCTGTCTCAGATCGAAAAGAAATGGATCCTATGAGATAAAGAACTGTCCTCAATGACTCGCACCTCGCTCCAAAGGACACAACTTCACAGAAGCACATGATTTTTCCTTACCTGGAGCGCAACCATGGGTCTAAATTCCATTAGCAAAAGATGGAGGTAACAGTGATTTTTAGCACAAGTATTTTCTCTCAGCGGTGTAAAATAACATCAGTGCAACAGCATGCCAGGACACGAAGCTCTACCTCATAACTCACAGAGAATCTAACTCAGTCCAGCAATCTATGCCAAGCAACTAAGATTTTCAAATCAGACTTCCCTTCTGAGAAAATTAATTGCGGGTGGGACCCCCTTTTATTTTTTATTAGTTTTGAGAAATACTTATAAAGGGTTTGATTCTGCAATGAGAGAATTTAATGAGTATTTCCTTTAAAGAGCTAAGCAGTTGGCAGTGCTATTACACAAAAGGAGTATTTCAAGTATTTGGCTTTGGAGTTCACAAGCATCACAATTCAAAATAATTTCTTTTGTACAGACGCAGTGTTTCTATTTTCCAGCAGTAAAAGGAAATGCTTTACATTATTTTTGGATGGTTTGAAAGTAGGCAAAAGCAAAAATTTCCAACCTTTAATTCAACGTCAAGCGTGGCCAGATGGTGCCACGTGGGAATAAAGCAAGGGTCCCCTCAGCAGGACAAGCTTCTGGGATGGTGCAGCCAAGGCTCTGGGAATGACAGCATCTGTGGTTTCCTTCTGACCTCAGTGGGCCCTAGAGACGTATGTGACCATCAGGACTCGGCACGTGAGCAGCAACCAGGCAACATCCCCAAAGGCTGCTAACAGCAGGAACAGCCAACAGGCAAACATTCTTTTAAATTAAATTAATTCTTCTTAAAAAAATAAGAGGAGAGATAAGCTTATGAACCACCTGCAGCCTCCATACAATTGGTATCCAAGGAATAATCAGTCTACAAGTCAGGCCAGTATTTTATCTCTGCAGAAGATCCTTGGTAAGAGAAAGAGGCCAGCTGAGTTGCCAACCAGCTTTTTAGTCAGTGTTCTGCTTCTTGCCTTCTTGGTGTATTCATTTAGCAAGCACAAGAGAAAACAAAACCAGATACAAAAAAAACATCCACAACAAAACCAAACTGGATAGGAATCTGACATATTTATCAAACATCCGACATCTCACAGATATGAACAGTATTAGCACCGTATCTGCCAAAATCAGGAGAAAGGAGGGAAGACAAATATGTGCTGTCAAATATGCCAGCTCCAGTGCACCTAGCTATGAACAAACCTCTTCAGCTGGACCTCTTAACACAAACATCTCACTAACTGAAGCTGATTTTTGTGTAATACTTTACAATTCTGATATTCCCATTTTAATGCTGGTTATAACAACCACTAGCCTTAGGGCCCTTGTTTGTGCTGCAATTAAAATGTAAAGTAAACTTTGACATGCTAGTAATAGACAATAAAATTCTAGCATTTAGTTTGGTGTCCACAAGGTTTTTCTATTTTTTTCATGGCCACAGATCTCAAAATGAAGCTTCACTATTTACAGGTGCCTGGAAACACCACAAAGTGCCAAAAATGGTAATATACTTGCTTATATTCATGAGTTTGATCTAAACTTTTATAGCTTCAGGAAAAAGTAAAACATACAAAAAATAGTTAATGATGTTTCCAGTTGCTTCTTTTGTGAAACAGAAATTTTAATTTAATAAAATAGCCTTGACCTTGCAGCTCTGCTCCTGGAGTCAGTGTGATTACATGGTAACTGCAGAACTGGCCATATGAAGGAAATCCAAAATGTTTTTCAGGCCACACTCATAGTTAATTATAACTGGCATTGCAGGCAGATTTTACCTTTAAAAACTTTTTTTTTTTTTTCTGAAGAAAATACAGAAGTAGGAAATCGGAAGAAGACAGCAAAAGTAGCTGTTAATTCCCCAAATCCTGCAAAGTAAAGCATTGCAGGAGTTCACAGAACAACAGTTCTGATAGTAACAGGAGAAGTGAGTGCTCTCTGTCTATTAACTGTACAGAATGATCTTGTCTGTATTTCAAATTATAATCATATATTCCCCACACCACAATGCCCTTCTCCCACTTCTTCCATCCACTGAGAGTGCTGCAGTCAGATGCCATGTCTTGCATCCCTTTTTCAACAAATATTTGGGCAGCAACATCCTTCTTTTATTCATTACTCAGCACTATGGGATTCTGAATGTAACAGGGACTGCTCATGCTAATTAAGTGTAAATGCTGAGCCAATATATTCACCAGTCTGGCAGATGAATAATCATCAGCACCTGACTAATTTAGCAGAGAAAGTAGCAGGAGCTTTCAAGAATCTCACTGAGGGTCTGATTTGCAGTATGAACCTGGCATTAATCAGGATATCTCCTGAACAGCAAGATTTGCTGGTGTGGGCTTCCTGCTGGGGAATTCTGGTGCTGTTGTAACCAGAGGATGGAGCTTGTTGAGTCAGGCATCAGTTGCATTTGTGGTGTTGTCTCTTTACAGAAATCTGTCATTTAAAAAGTGGAGTATGTGGCTGGTTTCCTATCCAGATGCTTAGCAAACCTATCTGGCAGGCCAAGACAGGTGCAGAGTTAATACTATGGTAGTCTAGACAGAAATTTCAAAATACACCCCTACAAACGTGGTTTGTGCAATCAGTTACACTAGAAATTAGATGACACTTGTGGTAAGACTCTGAGGTTCTACCTGAATAGCTTGCCTACCAGTAGGGAATACTTGACTCCCATACCAGGAGCAAACTGAGTCCTCTCACCTCTTGTCTGCATGCTGAACATGCAACAAGGACTGCCAGGGCAGCCAAGGAAGCCTCTACTGCTGTTTCTGCTACTGAAGGTTGGCCTGGGTTCTTCTCTGTTGTGAGTTTCCTTCACATGTGCTCTATGCATCATTATTCACTTTTTGCAACACTTCACACTTCTAACTGTGGGATCACAATGTCCTCTGTACGGGACAAAACACAGCCTTCAGTTAGCTGTTTGCCATTTCATCATCACCCATGTAAGGGCTACAAAGATGATGAGGGGACTGCAGCATCTCTCCTATGAGGAAATCCTGAGGGAGCTGGGCTTGTTTAGCCTGGAGAAGGCTAAAAGGGCCCTTATAAATGCTTATAAATATCTCAAGGGTGGGTGTCAGGAGGATGGGGCCGGACTCTTTTCAGTAGGGCCCAGTGACAGGACAAGGGGCAACGGGCACAAACTGAAGCATAAGAAGTTCCACCTGAACATGAGGAAGAACTTCTTCGCTTTGGTGATGGAACAGTGGAACAGGTTGCCCAGAGAAGTTGTGGATTCTCCTTCTCTGGAGATATTCAAGACCTGCCTGGACAAGGTCCTCTGCAGCCTGCTGTAGTGACCCTGCTTCGGCAGGGGATTGGACTAGATGACCCACAGAGGTCCCTTCCAACCCCGAACATTCTGTGATTCTGTGATGTCTCAACTACAGTTTATTTGTCATCAAAAAAAACCCAAACCCTATAGAAGGTGGCATAAACTTGCTCTTTAAGACATTCAGTGTTTTCTGCTTGTAAATAAGGAAAGAAGGTTTTGCTCGTGTCATTTTGACTGAAAGCAAATTGTATCAAAAGAATTCTTGATGAGTGGCAGCAGAATAGTACCTGGCACAGCTTGTTTCAGAAGCACATACAAAAAGATTTTCCAATAAACTACTCCTGTTTTTTCTTCCTCTTTGAGTCAGTGCTGAAAGTGTTGGCAGCTGCAGCAAACATCTGGAATTTGGTCCAGAACAGCTGATTCACTACCTGTTCTGCAAAATCATAGACATGATGTCTTGAGATCAACATCTCCTTTAGTTTGATCAGAAAGAATTTTTGGTCAAGCAAATGGTATAGCAGATAACAAAGACAACTTTCAGAAGAGATTACAAGGAAAAATAGGAAACCAATTAAAAGCCATTTAAAATGTTATCAATAGCTTACGTCAAAGTGGAAGAACTCTTTTCCAATCACACAAGGGCAGTTTTCTTGATGGGATTTTTCTCTCTGGCATACAAAATGTTAAGCAAAACATGTTAATCTCATCTGTCAAAAGCACATGCAGCAGCACTCTGCCCTTGGCCCCAAACCTCCCATGTGCTGTTAGCATGAAGATTCGGTTCACAAGACTGCCCAGCAGCAGCAAGAAGCAGTACAAATCCAGCAACTGTCAGCTGCGTGTTGCAAAAAATTTAAAAAAAAAGGGAGGGACGGACACGGACATGACACAGGCATGCTACATACTTATGATCTGTTTTGGGAATCAAGTGAATGCACACACTGTATAAACTTAAAGGCTTTTAAGACTTCTTCATATTTACTTTCTGATTTTTAGAAATACTGTAAATCCCACATAAATTGGAAGGGGAATGTAAGATTGCCCATGGACCAACCTTGTGTTAGACAAATCCAATGTGGATAAAACATGAAGTATTGTGGTAGGGTCATAGTGTCTTGGCCTTGTGTCTTTAGTGCTTTAGGTGCCAAGTTAGGAAAAATGCCTGTCTAGCCGGTAACTCTTCAGAGTTTAACTCTGATCCAAGAACTCATTTTTGAGCATTTTCTATGATATTAGCATTAAATGAGGCTAACTATGAAAGTCTGATGTAGTGAGGATCTTGCATTTGCCTGTTGTCTATTTCTAAACTGTGGGTGGAAAATAGCCCTCTGCCACCAAGAGACACAATGAGATTATCAGGGTTTAGAGTCTGCCCTGAGATCGCTCAGGAAAAGAATTGTCATAGCTCTCAAAAACACCGTATGTAGGCATATGTTCTCAGCCAGCTGAACCCACAATAAGTTTCTGTTCACAGGAGCCGGTTCTCAATAAAGGAGAATCAGCTTTTAGAAGAAAAAGACACAGATGGAACGAAACAGGAATGCGAGAGATATATTGTTTACAGAGGTTTCCCACCTACAAACACACTGCTAGAAAACACTGAAGTAAATCACATTACTTCTATACATTCTGAGAAGTAGAATATATTGCGTCTTTATCAATGAACATTAGGAAAACAATGAAGAAATGCAGGATGAACTGAAAATACTTGCAAAAGTAGTTTTTTATAATAGAGAATTCTAGCTTTGCTATGCTTTTTGTATGTCCTTCTACTGTTCTCTTCTCTGCAATCAGTTATGTTTGAAATCCCTTTCCTGCCCTCATGTACAAAATTTCCTTGTTGAAACCCCTTCTCAAAACCCTCCTGGTGAAGATAGTATTTGAGTATATGGCTTGTCATTTCAGCAGTGAGAGGGCTGTTTCTCATTTTACAGGTTAGAAACTGAATCGCAGATAGCCTACATGGCTTGCTCAGGGCAGTCCGGTACAGCAGGGACTTGTTCAGCTCTGCTTGAGCCGTGGGGCCACTGCGGAGCAGCCTGCTCCATGCAGGTGGCCAATTTCAGTCAGAACTCAGCCCACAGAGATGGGGCACATAATTTGTCAGATTTAAACACCAAGAATAATTTCTAGCTAGCAATTTTTACAGTCACTGGCGGGGAGGAAGGGGGAGGAAAAAAGTGCAGCAAGCTTGGACTTATTTTTTAGTACATGAAGCAACATCATATAGGAAAGTGATTAAGCAGCACCCTTGAAAGATAACAAAGTTCACTTGAATTGTTTTCAGTATTGTTTGCAATTATCCTATAGGGCAAAGGGAAATCAAAAACAGTAACAAAAGTGACATTAGAGAGATGACACTTTTTTAAATGTCAGCTTTTAGCTGTCACTTTGACATGTTCTTCTGTGTGAACATGAAATTTTAAAGGGACAGTGTCAAACCAAAATGAAAACCTGTAGCACTCTCAATCCTTTGCTCTCTCCGCCTGAGAGCAGTGGAATAGTACAGGAAAATCAACAGAATGATCAAAAGCAAGACCACTTGCCTTGCCTGCCATTTTGCCTGTTTACTTTCTTCCGAATAGTGCAGTTCCCACTGGAGACAGTTTCATGGTACACCGTGGAACGTTCTGTCACTTTCACATCATAATAATAAATCATCATTAAAAAACACAATGGTATCGATTTTTATCAGTTTTGATTGAGACATAATTCCATGTCTCTCTGGATTTGTACATGTGATGCTTTATTTACAATTCCTACCAGCTCCATTTTCGACCTCGTTGGATACTGACCCTATTTCTAGAATTCTCCATTAACCTGTCAATAATTTAGGCTGCTTGCCCCAGTCCAGATCAACATCCATCTAGGCTCACATCATCCAGTGCGCCACTTCCAGATACATACTGGAGAGCTTCCCACCCCGCTGTTGCAGCCCTCAGCTGTCTGTAGCTCTGGGGCGTCCCAAGCCAGAAACACTGTCTGTATGGACTGCATGACAGGCCTCTGGTATATTCCCTTCCTTGTCCAGATAAAGGCATCCTCATCTATTTACCCATTCTCACACAGAATGCACTCACTGCCAGTGAACATCTTTGCCAGCAGCCCCTGTGCCTCTTCAAGCTTTGAGATTGCACACAAGGACAAAACGCCACGGTGTTTTCTCTTTTATTTTCTATTCATTTTCTGAGAATTTCCAGCATCCTGTTGGTCATCGGGGTTTTGATTCTGCTTTGTGCATTAATGTTCAAAGATCCATCTATTATAATCTATGATCTGCTTCCACAGTATTAACAGTTATTGCAGAGTCCATAATTACATACAATTTGTTTCTCCTGATGGGTGCCACTTAAATTTTACCTCCATCAAATTTTACGCAAGATTTTATCACAAGTTGTTCAGTATCACGAAGTCTTTATAAATCCTTTGCCTCTTGGGTCTGATTTTTTTTAAAACAAAACTACTCTGATTAACTCAGTATTATCAAAAAACTTTGCCACCTCTCTGTTCAATTCTTCCATACAATTTATAACCTGGCAGATGACAGATGCCTCAGCACAGACCCCTGCTGGACACCACTATTAGTTTTCTTCCATTAAGAAAAACAACCATTTTTACCTTAGTTTCATGTTTAAACAGGTATTCAGCCATGGGAAGGTCTGATGTCTCCTCTTGTCCCTTGCCTGCTTAATTTCTTTAGAAGATTTTGGTGAGTGAGCTCAACAGATGCTTTTTAGAAATCCAAGATGGTATTGGACTTATGCTCAATGACTTCTTCAGAGAAAATGAATAGTTTTGTGAGGCAAAAGATACACTGTTTTTTTCAGAGATGTATTTTTCTTTGTGTATAATAACCATTTTTATTATGGTTTCCACCAGTTTTCAAAATATGGATCTCAGATATATGGGTCTCTAGCTCTCAAAATTTCTCCTAAACTGCCTAAAAATTGGTGTCACATTTGTCGTTTTTGTTCTTCTGATACTGAAGCTGTTTCATGAAACAGGTTGCAACTGCAGTCAGTAAAGAATTTCATGTTCAAATTCCTTTAAAATTCTTGATAAAAAGTTATTTAGCTTTCACAAATTTTTATTTTTCATTTTCTTTATCTGTTCTCCAGCTCCTTCTAGGACTATAGGCATTTCAGATTGAGAGAGATTTTTTCCGGTACATCCCTTATAAAACATGAGTTTAATGTGAAAGCCTCCCTGAGCTTCACAAAAAGATGTAGATGGAAAAAATTAATCTAATTCTCTGCATGCTCTTGGTCATTCATTGACACTGCAAAATCTATCAGCCTGCCTGCTCCTAGTGTATTGAAAAAGGGTTTATGGCACCTTCTTTCCTCAACATATTTTATTTTGATCTGCCTTATTGTACTTTGAGATCTAATTGACCTGCGTTTATGATGTGGGTTGGACTAGATGACCCACAGAGGTCCCTTCCAACCCCTACTATTCTGTGATTCTGTGATTCATCATTTGGACATGACTTCAACTTTTTGAAATTATGTCTTTACTAACAGCCTCCTTTAGTCTGCTGTTCAGCCCTGCTAGCTTTCTTCTGGTCCAATGGGGCATCTTTAATAACATTCATGCCACCTGGAAACATTTTACCCTTTTGAGAGTCAATTTTAGTTTCTTTTTAACAAGGATTTTTTGGGGGGTTTTATATATTATTTAAAAAAAAAAAATCTCCCTGTTAGAGAATTTTTTGGTTTTAAGGTTCCTGCAAAAACATGAACCACAGATATATTTTGGTCTGTGTTACAGACTAGCTCATTGACAATAACATACTGACCCAGGTCCGATACACTGCTCATTACCAAGTCAAGAGGTGCATCTGCTCTATTGGAATCATAGCTGGCTGCTCCACAAAGCAGCAGACAACTTAGCAATAGTTAGCAATGGCATCATATCCTAAGGTGTTATTTACTCAACCTACATGGCGGTAGGAGGAATCACGGATTGTTTCATGCTCCTCTCAGCCAAACTTCCATCAGCACGTCACCATTACTGTTGGCATCCTAATCACCCAGTGAGTAGTACAGTCCTGATGCTAGATTTTTCCTATTTAGATCTCAAATTTTAATATAGGGATTTTATATTGTGTATTGACACAATTTAGTTTCTCAAATAGTTTATCTGATTTGATCCTAAGCTAATTTTGGTATATTCTGCACTCACCTGTAAATTTAACAGTTTTCCAAAACACTGTACAATGGCACTGTACAATGTTCCTCTGATAATTCAACCAGATTTCTAACACAAGTTTCTAAACATGTGTTTCTAAACCTTCAACACAGGTTTCTAAATGCTCTGGGGTCTCTCCTATACCTTGTTTCACTTGTCCCTGTTTCTATCTGTCCATCTTTAGTACTGAGGCCTTCTCTTTCCCCTACCCTGCCATCGTAAGTGTTGGAGGTTCTTCTTCTGCAGCAGCAGAATATTATGTAATTCTTTCCTTTTCAAATTTCATCCGAAAATAGGCCTCTCCTCATTCAAAACTTCCTTGCCCTACTGCTTGTCATTCTTATATATTGCTTAATTCGCTAACATATTCTGACAATGACTACAAGAGACAACTAGATAATTCTGTTGTATTAAATACTGGCTTTCTATTTTTTCATGTTTGTATTAAAATTCTTATTAGGGTTCCCATTAATGTAGGAAGGGTATGGACTCAAAATCTGTGAATATGCACTGTTAGTCTTGAAAATACATGTGCAGACCAAGTTTTGTTCAGATACAGTACTTAGACAAATGGGTAGTGTTTCTGTCTCAAAGAACTCTCTTGAGCCCCTGTGGAACAGCACACGCTCTCTCTTCCCTTGTGTTTTAGCAGGTTTTCTTGTCCAGGCTAAGTCAAAGAAAATCTCTGTCGTTTTAGCCTGGGTGAAATTTTAAGGAGATATGGGATGAGACTGCCCCAGCCTGAGAACGATCCGAATCGGCATGGGGCTGCAGAACACGGGGCGTCGGCTGTGCTCCACTGGTGCTGCTTTGCCTTAACGGCCAAGGACGTTCCTTGTCTAGAGCTGTGGCAGTGGGAATGGGAGGCAGAGGCAGGTTCCCTTCTGGTGTGAGAGCAGGACCCAACATACCTACACCTCATACACGTCTTGTCCACAGGTAGCATTACTCCGGACTGCTGCACTTCAGTGATGAGTCACATCTAGTTGAAGTCTTTGTGAAGGATTTAAAAATCCAGATATTGGCCTGTTGTCTTTTTTAAAAGACTAAAGATTAAACACAGCAAATGTTAACTCTCAGAAGCTCTATTCTGAGGAAAATACCGGCGCACCCG
>Ga0065711_1031815_pt1 | contig 28679 bp, 20 predicted proteins | sample Hoacrofraction12_FD_59098 | JGI IMG/M metagenome (GOLD analysis project Ga0065711, IMG submission 59098) | Hoatzin crop microbial communities from Cojedes, Venezuela - Epithelial fraction 12 v2 (version 2) | ecosystem: Host-associated > Birds > Digestive system > Esophagus > Crop | place... | reverse complement strand
TCAGCCTGAAGAAGAGAAGGCTGCGAGGGGACCTAATATATACTTACAAATATCTGAAGGGTGGGTGTCAGGAGGATGGGGCCAAGCTCTTTTCAGTAGTGCCCAGTGACAGGACAAGGGGCAATGGGCATAAACTGAAGCACAGGAAGTTCCGTCTGAACATGAGGAAGAGCTTCTTCCCTCTGAGGGTGACGGAGCACTGGAACAGGCTGCCCAGGGAGGTTGTGGAGTCTCCTTCTCTGGAGATATTCGAGACCTGCCTGGACAAGGTCCTCTGCAACCTGCTGTAGGTGACCCTGCTTCGGCAGGAGGGTTGGACTAGATGACTCACAGAGGTCCCTTCCAACCCCTACCATTCTGTGATTCTGTGATTCTGTGATTCTACAAGTAAGGAACATGATAGCTCCCTGTCTGTGGCAGCAGATAATCCTGCACAAAAGGCTGTTAGTATAACATTGCAAAGAACTGAAGCTCAGCTGATATGAAGTACTTTGTATGCACGCGCAGGGCAAGGCTTACAAGGTGAGTCACTGTTGTGCTGATGTGCATGGAGCAACGATCGGGCTCTGGGGCAGGACCCGCCTGGGGTCAGTGTGAAGGTATGGTGAAGGTATGCTGTGTATGCCTAATCACTACGCCAAAGGCAGTATATATGCATTTGTTTATTTCACTCTTCAAGGCAATTTATACAGACTAGAAGAGACAGAGACAATGGAGGTTAAATATTCAGGGTGGGGATTTAGCTGTGTGAATCCTGTTAAAGTTAATGGAAATTGTACAACTAAGTCCCTTCATGTCACTCAGTGACTAGTCAGTAACTCTTGTACTGTATGCCTTAATGAGAGTTTAGTCATAAACAGCAGTAGCACTAGAAATAAAACTCATTTGATGAGCTAAATGAAATGATTATTTTATGGACAGAAAGTTCTGTTGTATTTGCTACCGTGTTCTGAAGCTGAAACAAACAAAGAGTTAAGGAAGAGGTTAAGATTTTGTAAGAAGTAACTTCTGTTTTCCTGTCTCAGATCCTTTTATGAGCCTGATCATGCATCAGTTTTCAGTATTATCCCCATGAAGATACCATCAAATTCTCATCCTGTCCTGTTCCAAATATTTCCTGAGGAATTTGAGCCACCTTATCTACAACGGGAGCTAAGTGTGTTGAGCCCTTGGCAAAAACTGGGCTGTAGTCAAAGTGCAGCCAAGGTATGGCTTTAACCTTGGATGTAGTACTCTGAGGTCTTAGACCTGAGATGCTGCTGCTGTAGTATCTGGGTGCAAAATATTCTGACATGTGTAGCATTGCACCCTGGATGGTTACATTTCTTTCTGGTGCATGAGCATAGTAAGCAGAAGGGCGGGGGAAACCTGTCTTTTATGCAATAAATCGTGTCTCACTGCGGTGTAGTGAAGTTGCAGACACCCTTGCTTGGGCAAGTTTGAATCCTCCGACACTGGAGTACCTGTAATTCTCCTGAAAATTCTTCACATTATAAAACTCTTGCCACTTCAAAAGTGGCTTTTGAAGTTACTTCTTCCAGCTACTCTGTTCACCTGTGACAAGATAAGGGTTAAAAACCTTTTCTACCTCTAGGATAAAACAGTAGATAATCAGCCTTATCCTCCCCAGAAATATCCAGGATAGAGGTCAGCTGAACCTTGATGTGAGTCAGGGCTCATTTTCTCTAATATAATCATATGTTTGGTGATGGATTCAAAGAAAATTGCCCAGTACTTGCAGGGTTAAATCACTAATAATGATGTTAGTAGTGATCCGGCTGGCAAAGTATAATTCCCCTGAGATCACTTTCTCCAAGAAGCGCAGCAGTGTGCTGTGATGCTTTTTGAGCGGAAGGCATTATACCCCGGTTTCCATGTGGTTTAGGTGACCACTTTCACATCCAACCCATTTTTGACACTTATAACTCATGCGGTTTATCAGTGAGGTGATAAGAGGGTGACATTCACTGCTGTCTGACCATCTTTTGTCTTTATTTGTCTTCATTACGAGTTTTTGGTAACCTTGGAGAAACAAGTTACAGCAACTATCAGCTCGGATAACAAATTTGCAAGCAGGCCAGGGTGAGAGCTGAAGCATCTGATGTGAGGTGAGCCCCTGTTCCTCTGGAGTAATGCACCTTCGCAGACTTCACTCTTCAGGATGATTTGGTGTAGCAAAAAGGTGTGAAACAGGGAAATCCAGACCCAGGTAATTCAGCTCACGTTTAAAAGGAGGTTTTGCTTGTTGATTAGGTAATCCTTCTCTAGGAAATGCATGGCTCCAACTGCTTTTCATGCTAGATTAGTGCTCCTGTGGTCAATTTGCTTTTACTAATGTCAGGGCCCCATGGAGCAGGTTCATCTGTCGCATAGCAACTGCTTCAGCAGCAGTGGAGGTAGCCATGCATAAAAGATTACACATGATGGCAGGGCACAAGTGTGAAGATTTTCAAAATTAGATACAATCTCAGCATGAATATGAACTGCAGAACTGACATGGAAGGATTTTTTCAAGTCATCAAGTTTCCATATTTATCAGAAAAAGGGATTTAACTGCAGTGCATGTAAAATGAAGAAAATGCACAGGGCAGTAATTTGGAAAAAGCAGCAAACAAACCAGCGTCTGTATACAAATAAATGTAAACAGAAAGCCCCACACAGTTTCTGCCAACTGTGAGGCCGCCTTCAGTTTCATGCTATGGATGTCCTCAGGAGAGACGATGATCTACTCAATTTTACGTACGTTTCAAAAGGTCATGCTGTAAAATGTCCCACAGTCACTAGCAAGAGCCGGTGAGATAACTTACGTGACTTCATTGACAGTGGACTTCTGAGCAACCTGTGAAGCTCCCACACCCTGCCCCAGGACTCTGCCTCCCTTGCTGGCTTGGCCAGAGGAGCAGGGACATTTGCAGCTTTCACTGTTTGCTGTAGATCTGGCTCTGCTTTGTCACACAGTTGAACTTTCTTGGACATTTCTTTTCAAATTGCACGCAATCTTTTCTCTTAAAAGATGGACTGAGGGAGAGAGAGATTGATCGATTAGTTCTTTTAAAAGTGGTATATCAAGGACTGTGTTTTGTTGCAAAACGAGGTTTTTCTTCTCTGTCTCTGAACCAGAGCAAAAGTGAGAATTTAAAGATCTTTGTATTTGCAGTGCCCTGCTAATTTGACAGACTGCTTTTACAGGGAAGGTTTGTTTTTGTTTTGTACTCTTCTTTATTCCATCTTACTGGGAGGACAAAAGGCTCGGCTCACGCTGCAGAGTACTGTGGCTGATCCTTTTGTATGCAAGACTAGCAGACTTGCCTGAAACAGGAGCCTCGGAGGTAAATCAGGCTAATGAAGCAGCTCAGAGAGGCGATGTGCATTATTTTGTATCCCACAATGATTTTAAAGTCAATACATATACAGTACCAAGTATTTTGTAGCCTGGGATACCTGTAGGAGATCCAAGAGAAAGCTGTTCATATAGCTTCCTCGGTGCTTTCATTTAACTGGTAGCAATTAACTCTCTTTTCACAGTAAGGAATGTAGGAACCATTTCACTCTCTGGATAAATTTTGTCTAGGCAAGAAATTGTATTATGACAGTTGCTATTCGAAACGCTAAAATGCTTTTATTAGGACAATTACAGCTCTTTTTACTCTAGGCTGAAAGAGAAAGTGAAGAGCTAGGTTTGCTAGGGAGAAAGCAGTTTGTTAGGAATGGCCTTTTGCTGCAAAGGGATCAGGGTCTTCTGGATTAATCTTCGGATTATATAGATTTTCCAAGGATAAGACAGCTAAATCATCCTCCGTCTCTAAGGAAGACAGCATTGTAGCTGCTTTGGCTAATCTAAAACAACAGCTTTTCCCTTGGAGGGTGTCAGTAATCCAAAAGATTGGTAGATAAAATAATTGAAGTTCTCAGGGGTTAAGTTTAGAGACTGCAGCCATTTCTGCAAGAGCAGCAGTTTATTAAACTGACAAAGCCACACTTCAGTACCCACTGGCCCTTCCTCGGCTGCCATCACAGTGTTATTTCCTCAGCATGTGTTTGGGGCATTCTGAGCGGAGGGAAAGGCAGGAGGAAAAGGTTAGGGCCTCATAACAGCCAAAATTCTACCTTACTGCGTGTAAAATTGATAATACCATACAGTTCAGCTGTGTTTACCTACTTGAGATGTCAAAGCACACCCTAGGCTGCAATGGCGAGGCTTATCCTACCCTGCACCATAGGAATGCTTTACTATCTTTGTTTGTAAGTAGGACACTGAGGCACGGGGGGTTTAGCTGGCATGCTTCCCACCGTGCCATGGTTTAATGGCATAGGAGGGAGGAGAATCCCAAAACCTTATACCCCACTTCACAATTTAAACAGACACAGCATGTTCTCTTGGGCCCAGCGCAAGACCTCCGAGTCCAGTAGCTGGTACCACATCACAGGCAAGGCAATGTCATAGATATGAATAACTAGGGGTGAGCTTGCGCCCGTAGCCTGACACACAACGCAAAGCATGCTCAGCCCATGGACCCACGGCTCCTCCACCCCTCTCTGCTCCACTGTCTGGGAATGAGCAGGCACAGCCTTGTAAGCCACAGCAGCATTTCAGATGATGTCTCTGGTTCTTGACCCTCCCCTTGCACGCTTCTTGAGAAGACATGGAGTTCTTGGGCTGGGGAACAGAAAACTGTTACTAAATCCACACTTCATTCAGGTTTGGTGCTGTGAAAGATGAAGGAGAGAGACTCTCCCAGGGGACACCTAGCCATGAGTCTTTTTGTGTTTGTAGAGCCCCATGGTTAGCCTCTACTATTTGAAGATATCTAACACATTCAGACTATACTTTTTATAAAATATATAAAATAATTTTCAGCCTCTCCTTACAGGATATTGCCAAGGGCTCACTTTCTATCTTGCACTTGGACTGCCAGCTTTCTAAGACCAACCCAAGCTTTACTCAGAGCACATTTGGTAACCACTGTTGTTTCAAACAGTCAGGTCCTTCCCTGTCAGAGTGTGAGCAGAAACATGCTGCCATTTTTCTGGACCTGTTAATAGGAGACAGATCATCATCCCTCTTCTCGGTGACATGAAGGCGAAAGTAAGGACAGGAGTCATGTCTTTCTGTCTAGATGTATTTAAATTCATAATAATTATGTTTCCACAACAAACCTCAAGTTTTTCTGAAATGTACAGACATTGTACAAATACACACATATGTGCAATTTTAGTACTTACAATAGAGATGGATTCTTTCATTCCTGTTTAAACTGTCTTTTATTCTCTTCTAAAAAACACACACGAAGGAGAATAATAGGAACTGCCCAGTTTAATGTATCAATGAATTTATGTTGTCCAGTCCCGCCTCTAACAACAACGAGTGACAGTTCCTGCAGGCAAAGGTGCAGTTATCCTGGAGCTGTGGGATAGCTGTGGCCAGTCAGCCTTTGCTACCAGTCCTGCTAGGTGGAGGTGAGTGCAGGCTCCAAAACAGGGTACTTCAAAACCATAAAAAAACCTTACTGCTGTCACCTTGTGTATACTGTCTGCTTACTGCTGTGCATCTTCAGAGTCTTGGTTAAGTAGCCGTACCAGAGAAAGCAAAATTATCGAGTTAATTTTTGTGAATTTGCAACCATTCGGTCTCATTTTGTCTTCTTTGCACTTATGGAAGGACAGACGTAATCACAAAGAACTGAGTAGGGCTGTTAAGCTGCTTTTTTGACTTTTATAATAACCTTTCTTTATTTTTTTTAATGAAAATTGTCCCAATATCTGCTAAGTCTCTTCACATTCAGTTTATGTTTCCACCTAGTAAAATCAAACCATTTTATGTTACCTTAAAAAAAAAATCAATATACTGGGTATGACACAAACACTAATCTTAATGTTTTTTTCCACCATTTGTGGCTACTCCTGTCTATCTGTGATTTTATGCTTCAGCAAAACTGTATGCAGCTTCCAGACTCTTCAACTGCAATCTGGTGGGCCCTGATGGAATTAATTTTGTTTTTATCATCTTTATCTGTTCTTAAATATTTACCAGTACACCATAATCTCTTTTCTGTCAAATACTTTATTCAAGACATTTTAAAAATTTGTTCCATGTTCTTTAAAATTCTGACTGTAATAAGAGCGCTACATGGTGCTACTACATTTTCCTTACAAATATTTCAGATCTAATGGTGTGCGCACTAAATTCTAATTGTGCAGTAACTTGTATTTTATTGATCAGCCTGGTTCATTTTTTTGAAACAAAGACCAGGAAAATGATGATCCCCTTGCATCTCACGCATGTGGTATATAAACCCAATAGGTTCTGAAAGAGAGCGAGTTCATCAGAAAGTATGGTTTTACTATCAATGTTTTCCAATTAAGGCCCAAGTAATTTTAAAAGTATAAAGTTTAATCATCCAGTTTGATACATTTTTTTGTTATCTGCAGATCTATTTACATATTTATCTTCTGTTCTCGACATCTAGTTATACATGTAATACTCTTTTTAGTTCTTTCCTCCCATATTCGCCTTCTCCTTTTCCATCCTGCTTATGTCACTGCTGTGGAATTCATCATTTTTCTGCAGTCTTTTTGCCAGTTTACTGGTTTTTCATGATTTACTGAAGTCTATATTATTTTGGAAAATTAATATTGTTCATTTTTCAGCTTCTTAATGCAAAAAAAATAATTCCAGCAGTATGCATACTGTATAAAATTTGTTTCAGTACAGAAAAAAATAGGCTCCACTTAATTTTTTTATTGATAATAACATTTTCTTGCTGGAAGGAACAATCAGCCTTTTCGTTTTCTCTTACTTTGTTTTCCTCATTATACCTTTTCAGATTAATAGTATTTTGCTATCACCTGCTTTCACCTGAGATTCGATGTTTCCCTTCCACTGTATATCCAGTCCTACGATTAGCATTTGCTAATTAAAAACATCATATTTCACTCTTAATAGCCACTGTATCCTCTTCCTTTCTTTGTTCAGGTGCAGTTTATTTTTCTTAGTCTGCATTGTTTAAGTACCATGTCAGAACTGTCTCAATGCAGATTCAGACTGTTCATCCATCAGTGACAAACTGAACTGTTTGTTCATCAAAAATTTTTGTTTAAATCCCAGGTTCCTGAATGACTATAAGTGCGCTTGAACTCTTTACCTTTCCTCATCATCTCTCTCACTTTGCCCTGGGGACTTAAGTCTCTTCAATGCCATCCACCCGGTTAAAAATCTGTCCCCCAGTTCTCTGTAGCTTCTGTTTATGCTGAATGCTCATGGACTCTAGTATTCGTTTCATAACTCAGAGGCATAATGGTAATGGTTGCCAAAATGGTACCTAGTGCTGGGATTCAAGCCTAGATAGATGTGAGGCTGCCAGTAGAGACAATGGAAAGAGAAAGACACCTCCAGAGAGCAATTATTTTTACCTGTCTTTGGCACGTGCCTTAGAATGCGCGTGGACCACTGCACTGGCAGTATCTCTTCCTCTCTCCAGTGACTGCAGTGGGAGCCGAGGTGACTAGCTTAAACTTGGTGCCTTGCCTTACCTTAGATGGCTGAAGTTATGTGAGATAAATCCTACCCTTAGGTTCAGGGCATGACATCCAAAGATGATGCTGAACATGTCACCTCTTAAATCAGCACTGTAGGCAGGGAACTAGCTGGTCCATTTGGGAACCAGACATTTAGCCACTACGTAAGTGTGAAAACAGCAGGCAGCCCCATCTCCGAGTGGATATGATCTGGACAGAGGAGTCTTTACCCACGCAGAAGACTTCTCAGAGTGAGGCAGTTTGGTGCTGATGTTGTAGATGGTCAAGCCTTCAGCTCCCACCAGGTAGGTCAGGTTATTCAAAGACTCTGTGTACCTGTATGTTATGTGGCACAAAAACTGTACTGCCATTTCCAAAGGCAGGCATCTCATGCAGCTAACTTGTGTACCACAGTGACCTGTGAGAATAGCGTATTTAATCCTGCATCCCTTATTTCTGGTCTGTCAGGAAACTTCAAATTGATCCTCAAGCTTAATTTTATAATAACCCACAGGTAGTTTAAATATTTCAGTCAGTTCACCTCCTAATCACCTTTCCTTGAGGCTAAATAATTCCCATTTCATCATTCTCTCAGTTACTGTGTTAGCCTTCTCCAGTACATTAATCATTTTGGTTGCCCTCTGCTGTACTTTCTCCATTTTATTTACATCTGTCTTCCACTCTCATGAGCAAAATTGGACACTATATTCCAAATTTGGCCTACCACCACAGGGTCATATAAAGTAAAAATGTAATTTTATTGGCTTTGTTACAGATATATCTCTTTCTTAATGTATACTAGCATCTTACTAACCTTCTTCACGGCTGCTGCCTGTTGAACTGGGAGTGCATGAGCTGGATCAGTCAAATACATCCAGGGCTTTTTCCTCTCTCATGTTAACCACTTCATTACCAACTCATCTGTTTTTAGTTTTAGTGCATCTCTTTGTTAGTATCAGCATTATTTACTGTGTATATACTAGATTTCTGTGACGAGGAAAGAAACAGAGGACACTGCAAAATGAAGTGAGGATACTGGCACTAATCAGTGAATGTTTTCTTGAAAATCTGGATGATTTAATAGGAATTTGTCTTTTTCTCTTCTGCTTTTTATCTCGTATTTCCTTAATGCCCTTCATGTTTCCGTTAGTACTACCCAAACTATTCTTTAAACAGCTGTATGCTTCAGAGTTTCAATGATCAGTCCTATTTTAGTGTCATTTGTATTATTTAATAAATATAGAGAAAAATCTTTAAAGGGACAGACTGAGAATAGCATAGTGAATGTTAAAAATCCTGACTAAATTGCTGGTCTGATTTTCTCTGGAGATACAACCTTATCTTTTCTCTAAAAAATCAGAAGAAAATACTCCCATAACAAACAAACCCCCCCCCGCAAAACACCAATCCATGAGTACTTTGAAAGAAAATTCTGTTTAAGAAAATATGGATGATCCTGTTTCCCGGACAAAGCCAATATTTTTTTTTCCCCTCAGACATTTTTTAATATAGGCTTCCTAGGATGTTATGCAACCTTATATTTAGACAGATTTAAAATTATGAAAGTTATCATAAATCAAGATGCTTTGGATCAGTGTCTTGTTCATTTTTAATAACAGAGTAAAGCAACAGAATGAAATACCACACTAGATAAATATAGGGGAGCATATGTATAGCATACCATTTTCTTCTAAATATCTCATTATTTTAGTGACAGGTGATTCCAGTAGTTAGGTTGTCAGGTTGGGACTTCGGAAATTTGAGTTCAGTTTGAGTCCAATTGAGTTCAGTTTCAGGGCAAGTCTTGTAATTTATCTTTGCCTCAGTTTCTCATTGATGACAGGCTCTCTGTAGATGCTGAATGCATTGGATAGCATGGTCATAGAGAACATGTAACATAATAAAGGTCTCAAATGACAAGCCCATCTTCATCCCCTTTTACCGGAAACAAGGGCAATGCTTTTCTGCGGCAACTAGACTGGAGTTGCTAATGACCAAATCTTAAGATTATTAAGGTCATCAGCCCTGACTGGTTTTACATATGCTGGAGGGAAGGACAGAGGTGATTTCTGGAGCAGCCACACGTCATTAAACTAGTTTGCCTTCTGCAGTTATGGGTAAGAGAAAATGTGACATCCAGGTTTCTCAAGAATCTTTGGAAACAAGTGCAGCCAGAATGGTATGAAGAGGATTTACAAGGGCTAAAAACGTGGGCCAGAATATCCGGAAGATTTATATTGTAACTAGACATTGTATTCTGAAAAAACATCCCACGTCCTCTGAGAACAAAACTACTACTAAGATTTTCAGGAAAAAATATGCCTTTTGCCTTGAAATGTTCTGGGTTGTTTGGATAATTTGGTCACTTAAAAAAGTAGGGAAGATGTACATGGGAAGTTTCGTACTGTCTACCTAAGGTCTTCCTCTACTCCTTTATGCTGTTCAGACAGCACCTACTGCTTTTATTTTGAGCTGGGTACCCACATGGTGTCATTGACAGCTATTTTTAATGCATGTTTAATAGTTATAGACAATTAATAGTTATGAACCAATTCCTGCAATATGATGCTTAACCACATTCAGGTTGTAGAAAATACCTGAGGGGTCCTGAAATTCTCTCTGCCTACAGTATTAGCCAATATTTCAATAGATATAAACTCAAAAAACAGATACAACTCACTATACAGCTGACCAAGCAATGCTCATTTACCCCAGATGAGGACTTGACTCTGGTGTTTAGACTGAATACATACGATGGTATTTATTTTTGCCCAGAAGGCAATCAGAGGTAGCATTTCCAAACACAAATTGTATTGGCGTAATCCATTTAGCCAGGATTTAAGGATTAATAAAAGAGTAAGAGAATGACTTAGATGCCCATGATGTAAATAAGATTAGATAATGAATCATTTCCTAATGGGTTGAGAAAATAAGATTAGACTGTTGTTGGTCATGTGAGCAGTTTTTCACTGATGACCAAACCCAAGCCTCTAAAAATAATCCTTTGCTTGTCCTCATCTCTTACATTGTATCAGGAATGTGTCCTTAATGGTGATAATTTTAGACATCAAGTGCGAATACTGCAGTTTTGTGTGACTCCAGGATATAAGATGACAGAGAACTGCTGGTCCACAGTTTACTGCAATTTCAGTTGCTCAATTTTTGTCATTAAAGTTAGTTTATGAAGGTTAGAAGCAAGCTGAGACCACAGAAAATAACAGAGCTCTGCCACCAGTTTCAGTGCAACCAGAGTTCACTTGGGAGATTTCATTGTCTGTCCACTGTATGAGAAGCTGGACTTCAACAATTTGTTATGTGATAATAACTAATAGTCCTAGAAAACAGCACTTAAGTCAGCCATCAAATAAACCTGGAGAGCAGAGGCAGCAAATGCTTTATTCATTGAGACTCCATCTTTTATCCTTTTCAGGTTTCAGCTGTCATTAAACCTTTTTTACCAAAGTAGTTTTAAATTACTACATTAATTTCAAAATCAAGCTAAGTTCCTTGGTAAGTGAACCATTTTCATCAGTATCTGAAAGAATTCATTATAAAGTTGATTCACTAAGAACTCTTAACTTACTACATGAAAAGAGCACCACAATTTTCACAATTCATTATGTTCTTACAGTAGAGGTTCAAAATATTTGTTGAGCTGCTGCTATTGGGGATTAATGTGAAACATTATAAAAGTATTGCTGATATTTTTTTTGTGCTAATTTTTCTTCCCAAATATACATATGGGGCCAGTATGCCATGGGAGATGCATATCTGGCTGTTGTAAATCAGTACAGCTCTACTGACCTCCTCCAAGCAACTCAGATTTATCGAGGTCTGACCTATTAAAAATCTTTGTATCTGCTTTTGTGTGTTTATATCCTAGTCAATCTTCAGTGACGGGAAAGGTTGAGACGAAGGAGTAGATCAATGTGAGACCAATTGTTAAAATTTTAACTGTGTTCATTGGTAGAAATAATGTTGTGTTATTGCAAGGTTTATATAACGCATAACACAGTGGGGTCCGTTTAAGAGATGAGCTCTTATGCACTACCCCAAGACAAACAAAATACTTGCTTTTCTCATCTAGCAGGAGCAGCGAAAGAAGGTGAAAGAATAAATGTACAGGGGAGAAGGGAAACAGAGAGTTTGGACAATTGTTTACCCAAATCCTGAGGGCTGGGGTGATGTATTTGCATCAGCCCTCTTTTCTTGATTACGTTGTATTATCCTTATTTGTAAGGAACTTATGACGTAGTTTGAATTAACCGCATTTGGCAAAACCAAAAGTATATTCTACTGAGTAAACAGGGGGAAAATCTCAGTATAGTCTTGTTGGGTAAATGAAATGAAGCAATTTCCTTCAAGAGGGTCAGTGTTTCCTACTGCATTGAGTCTCTCATTAAAATAAACCAAAAGTCAGAAAATTGTGCTCAGATCTAGCGAGCAGTTTTCAGGGAAATCTGATTTTATGTTTGACATGGCAAAATGACTTCACCAAAATAACAAAATCACTGTACTGCCTGTCTCACCTGTACTCTAATAGACCTTTACTATCTGAGAGCAGATGTGAGATACCAGTCCCAGAAAATAGCCTAGAGGCTCCAGGCTGTAAATATATTGGTTTAGACCTCTGAATATCCCTTTTCATAGGGTTTTACAGAGAGGAACTATTGCTTGTTCCAGTTTTTATTGGTAGCATGTTCCATATGAATCATTCCTTTGCTTCTGAAGAGCATGGCTTAGGGGAAGTTTGTCAGAGAAGAGCTTTGGAGTTTTTCATTCCTGCAGAAATTCCTCTCCTAGACATTTTCATGGAAAGAAGTGTTTGGTTCCAACAACTGCAAAAGCAGATCAATATCTACAAAAGCAATAAAACACCTCAGAAGAAGAACAGCAAGTGCAATTCAAGAGCGATTTGCCCCTGCCAGTAGAGCCTGTGGCAACAGGAAACTTGGCGAGGAGCCGTGGATCACAGAGGCACAAAATCACACGTCCAACACTGCCAGAGCACAAAGGACCAGAGAATAGGATAAAGTGTTTGGTAAAAGGTCTGATTTGCAGAGAGGAGACAGGTCTAGAGCTATGAATACCTTGCCAAAAGAGGTGTTAAAACAAGAGGTAATGAATCGCATAAACTGTTTGTTTTCTGTAGGGTACTTATTGCTCATGTTCTCCAGAGCAGCATCGTACGCTGGCAAAGGGAAGGTTTGCAAGTCAAGTGCCCATGGAAACAGTAGATGCTACTTCACCTAGCTGGCCCCTGGATCACCAGCACAACTAAGAATGTATTTTATCTTCTAGAAGAACTAGTGGTCCTAACAGACCTAATTGTCTCCAGCAATGCTGCACAACAGATACTTGTGGGTGCCAACCAGTTCTTCCTGACATCAGTGGCGTACAGGAGTCTGAACATTGAAATCTTTTTTTTTCAGTAATGTAATAATGCACTTTCAGAGGGGATATCTATATGCAAGCAATGTATCAATGTGTTAATATTCTCTGGAAGAGAAGACTCTGGGGAATTTGTTTAACTACTTGATGCCCCTGGGTGCATCACATATCATTTGGGTGCATTGTGTGTGCTGGCAGTGGGATATAAACTTAAAAAAACTTTTGGCTGCGAGAGCTTTGCCTCCGTGAATAACTGAAAGGAAACATGCAAAGGGTGCTACAAGCAGGGCTGTCAGAGCCTGCTTCTAGAGAAGTTATCAAAGAACTTCTGGGTTGTTCAGGCTACAGGGAGGAGTTGTTCTGTCACAGCACGTTCTGTGGGGAGGTCACATTGTACAGCGGGTACGTTGCTATTGTTACAATATATGTTTGTGATTATCCAGAGTTAGACTAGTTTGGCTGATTTAGGGATTCATCAAAATGAGCTTGTACCTTCCATAAAGGTTAACTTTGACTTGTACAAAATGCATTAAAGATGAACTGTCTTCAGTACTATGCTCTTCAGAATTTTACAGTGAATGAGCTGCATGTCATTGATTATTTACGGAGCACTCCACACTGTAGTAATTCCAAAGTAATATCAAGATATATGTATCCTGAAGCTTGTTGGAATGGAAAAAATGTTACCAGTGATATTTTGTGAAATAAGAATAGTATAAAGGTCATTGTGGGGAGGTGTAAAATTACGGGATATCTTGGCCATGAAATTCAGTTGAAATAAGTTCAGAAATTATTAATCTGTCCTCAGAGTGAAATGATGCATCGGCAAATCTGCAGTGAACTGAATTTCACTTAGGTTTTTGTTTTAAGTGGAAAACTGAAGGCAAGAGAAACCCCAGCTGCACAAAGATTTTCGATTTCACCATGTTCCCACAGAAGAACTGCAGTTTTGACAGGCCTTCAGCTTCAACTGGCAGCACGTCCCATAAGAGATTTTTTCCTTTCCTTTCTTATACAAAGACAGTGTTTAGTATTGTATCTCTGTGTGTTTGCCTGGAGCAATCTAAGGTACTATGGCTTTTCTAATAGTAATTCACATTTGATTTTCATATTATGTCTGTTCAAGGTTTCCAGTAGTGTTTGAGTTTTAATTTGACAGAAATTAATAAGTATAAGGAGAAAGATATCATACATCAGCACTGTACAGCAGTATTGTCACACTTCCTAATTCGTTAGACAATAAGAATAATCTACCACTTCCAATTTAGACTCAGTAAAATAAACACATGTATATTAATGATTTTAAATATTTCTGTTCAGTCAAGCATGTCTTCTTCATGCAGAGTAGCATCAGATTAATAATTAGTCGCCATGCATTTTAATAACAAGATTTTTTGGTTAAGATTGTTTTTCATAATTTTGCATTTATGTCTGACAAGTTTAGGAACTTGTCTTATTTGAAAGAAAAATATTAATGCAGGAATTACTTCTCATGGTATTATTGCTTGCCAAATCTAATATGTAAATACCCAGTAGAACTCATGCTTATGTTAATGGAGAGAGGATCATAGAAATCTTGTAGACAGAGTCTATTTGTCCCACTTTGTTCCACACATTAGTATTCTCTATGGTACTTAATTATTCAGTGTTTTAATTTTAAATTAAAAATAAATACTGTACATGAATGATAATTTGAGTGAAATGATAGGAAAACATCGTCACAATGAAATACAAGATAAGTTCCCTTAGAGTGTTCTTCTGGTTGAAAAAAGTATCACGGAGAACTACTCCTTATGTTTCCTAAATTTAACTCCCTGCCATCGTTATGGATCTAAAGAATACGCATCAGTGACTGGTTATTATGTGGAAGAGAAAGCCAGCTGAAACCTTTGTATAGCCAAAGGCATAGTGAACTTATTATTTAGCACTGGATTTATTACTTCTATGCACTTTTTGTGGAGTATGAGGATTGTCACCTTTAGTTCTGAAAGTCATGCCTGGCGTAAGAAGCAGTTTTTATATATGGGTTTCTTTTGTCCTAATGGCTTTTCTCAAAATAATTCATCAACAGCAAGCTTATAGCTGACAATGTTGCCAAGATTTGGCTGACCTAGAAGGTTGCTCTGACTGTAGTTGTTGGGCATCATGGTGGACTGTAACACCAGCCTGAAACAAGAGGAAGCTTTTCACTCCTGCATGGAAATGGCTGCAGAAGTGACCTTCCTCTAGAAAATGGCTTTTCCATTTACACTAAACACAGTGGTTGACAACAGAAAACATTTTCTAGGGAAAAAAAATGCTATGGACATGTGAAAGACCTAAAACCTGACTGACTCCTTTAATACCAGGATGGAGACGATGCTTGATCACAGGAATAAGGAGCCAGAAGCATCTGTTTTCTAATGCACTTTTGAGTTTTTGACGTGATCGACGGTGGCAACTGATGCTGATCACTACCATGAGGTTGTTGCAACCCTCCTAATCATCCTGCTATCACAATTACAATGGCTGAAACACAGCATGATCTTAGTGACAAACTTTCTCATTTCCCATACCTACGCAATGAGAGAAGCAGTGCCTTTTCCATCTCTGTTTTGAACATAACATTTAGGTAGTTGTAGCCTTCCCTGTCATGCTGAAAAGAATATTGATTTGGGTCACCTTTCCCTTAGAAATTGTATTTTATAAAGTATTAATAAATTATTATTTAATACAATATGTATGCTGTAGGTAGGAATGTAGATGAATGCAACCAGGTGTTAAATTGTATTGAAATATCTTTAATTACTTGCTTCTAGGTTTGAGAACATTTTAAAAGAATCTTGCCATAGAAATAAGGGTAGAACTGGAAGGGTCTTTATGGGTCACTCTCAGGATTTAAAAATATTTAGTTCTAAATTTAGAAGAAAAATACAGGTGCCAATTCCTTTTCAGCGTTATCACATGCTTATTTTACAAAGCCACACTTGTGTTTAGGTGACTGTACTGTTACCCACGACACATAGCCACCACACAGAGCATGACCTAGATGTTAAAGCCCTAAGGACCACAAGCAGAGATCTAGATGTTAAACCTCTTGCTTCCATCCTCCCTCAGACTGCAAACCTATACTCATTTGTAGAAGCAAGCCTTATTTCACAATTCCTTTATCTCGCTTTCTCCCTCTCAGGTACCTGAGTTCCCTCATGGTCTCCACCTCTGGACAGGTGTTTCGTGACCGGGGACCTCTCTCTTTCTCAGCCCAATTCTGTGATAGTTGCTTTCAGAGGTTCTCCGTCTTCCTTCTTGATTATGTGTGAAGATAGTTTGCTTTGCTGTCTTTAGATTGGGAGCCATATCAGAATTGTGCTTTGCTGTGGTTGACATCCTTTGCTTTCACAGACAAGCTGGGACCTGGACTGAGCTGCGGTTCGGTCACTCTCCACCTCCTTCCTCTTTAACGCGTTCCACTTCAACCACATTTTAAAGCTCACCAGCTTGTTAGCTGCTTTTGTACTCATTGCATCTACTTTGGGGAGTTTGGAAGAGGCCCTCGGCACTAGCAATACACAAACCACATAAAATTACACATTGTTATTGATAATACAGTTCAAGTAAAAGTCTGATTGTTGCATTGTTAATTTACAATGGAAACAAGCAGGAAGTCCAGTCCCCTGCTGCTACTGGTGCTCAAATCACATAATCCTGTGCGTTTATATTAAGATCCATCTTACAGGCAGTTGCATTTTTTTTCCCCACTACTCTTACTGGAAGCCTGTTCTAGGACATCTTTGCACTTATCATTAGAAACCTTCTAATCTCTAGTCAAAAATTATCCTATTTATACTTTTTGCTTCAGTGCCAGCAATCACCTGTAGCACAGAATTTTTTTTCTCTCTAAGGTGTTTCCAATGTTAAATGGTTCATCGACCGCAGTAATTTTCCCCCTTCATCTTTCTTTCACCCCTCATCCCTCCTGTCTCTGTTGTCCTTCTTTGCACCTGCTTGAGATTTTCATTCTTGAATCTGAGGAGCAGAATTCTTCAGACTATTTCAAAAGAGGTGATGCAAGTTACTTGTGCAGTGGTGCAAATTCTCTGCCTTTGGAAATACCTTCCTGGAGACATCCTAAAGTTGCATTTGTCTTTTTGACAAGTGCATTACATTGACACTTCACAGTATCCGCCGTCATGGGGGAGCATGGGCTGGTAAATTCACCAGCTACTCTGAGTAAGCTGGGCAGATGCTGGCTCCATGTGAAGGGTAGGGATGTGACTATTTTTTGTAATAAATCAACACTTCGCTCTTCACTTTGAAAAAGTATCTGTCAGTTTTAATTGGTAAATTTTAATAGTTTGTAGGCTATAATTTAATAATGAAGGGCTGGGAATTCTAAATGAAACAGAAGATGAGAATCAAAGCAAAATTCATCATAGAAAAAAGTTACTGCTAAATGTCACACTATCCAAGCATTATTTTGTATTTTAAAAATATTATCCATTTATTATATATGGCCTTGTGTTATGTGAATAAAGATTCTTCTTTCTGTGCCAATGAACAAAACATAAATGTTTACTTGAAATGTCGAAGCATGAGATACTGTATTTTTTTTGCCATCTTGTTAATGGAAAGAAGATAATTCTCAGTATAGAAGAGCCACATTTCTTCACCCAGAGGACAATTCAATAAAGAAAGGGATAGAAATAAGTCACTTACCTTAATAAAATATCCCTGTTAACTGGGGCAGCAAATCAATACCACAGGCCCAGGGATACAGGACATCAATGATCTTTTCTAGATGTTAAGACAAGAATAGCCTTTTCAGTGGTACCAAACCCAGAATGTAGGTGTGTACTAATAGAAAAATACTTTAAGATTGGAGCTATTTTAAATAAATTAATAAATTCCTGTTGCACAGAGAAACTATAATCTGAATTATCGAGCAGGGTAGGACTTTGGTTAGTTTTAAAATGAGTTACACAAATGTATCGTACTGAAGTGAGCTGACCACGTGCATGAGCCTGAAAAGGTGAATTCTGTTTTGACTCGGCAGCTACATCTCGATCCTGTCATTAGATAAATCACTGATCCTGTGTGTTTCAATTCCTATATATGAAATATGGGTGTGACACTTATCTTCCATAAGGTACCAGCAGTTACAGTCAGGCCTCATCTATGTGTAATTGAATTGCACAGGTATTCCAGTATACTGTATGAATATGAATAAGAAATCACTACACCAAAATAATTTAGTTATGGCCAAACGTGACTTTATTCTGACACCAGTACTCATATAGAAACAACCGGGGGAGACGATCTTGATAGCCATTCAGCACAGACTGTAACACCACTGGCCGCAACAGCCATGCCAGTTGTGCTGTGTAGGCATGAGTTTACCTTTTATATAACACTTTGGGGGTTTAGACCCTGCTCTGTCATGGCATTTAATTGTGGGCTTAACATATGATAGAGTTCAGTGGTAGATTTGCATTTAACCATGGGCTTAAGAAAATTGCTTTCCGTTCTAGTACAGATACAATAGGTTTGTTTTTTTTTCGTATATAGTCCAGAAGAATGAGTGGCAAATGACACATTGTCCCAGAGTATTTCTAATATACCAAATATTAGGAATAGACTGGACTGATATTATGAACAGATATATTGGAAATACATCTGTTTTTCTATGAAACAAGATCTCTAATGTGATTGAGACCCCTTGAAATTTTTTAGTCTAGCTTCTGTTTTGATATAAATAAGCCGGGAGTTCATGGCATTACCTTGGAGGCTAAACTGTATATCGGGAACAACAGGGTGGTTCTTTGTGCATTGCATAGGTGTTTCCACTCCAAAGACCTGTAAAGCTCCAGAACTCTGCACCTTTCTAGCAATGACTATATTCAGAGAAAGGGCTATGCAATTCTGGAGCCTCATGTTATAACTTCAATGTTTGGCAAGTGCATATTCCAGAGAGTTGTTTTTCCCTCTGTCAACAAAAACCCCATCAGACCCCATAATGTACTTCTAAGCTCAGAGCCCTACAAAGTCAAAATTACTATGAAGAAGAGGATGGATTGCCATCTCCCTGCTGCAGTTTCAATTAAAAGGCCTGATCATCGAATGAACTCACACACTGGTCTTTGCAGTGAGTCCTGAATTGTCATTCACTTGCTAATTATGCAGGCTGGGGTGCTGGTGATTAGTGAGGAGGAAATAAAGGCAGAGTTTGACTGCGGATCTGAAAGTGGGCTTTCAAAGGTGACGATTAGAGAAACCCTCTTTTGACTTGCAAACTTGATATAGAGTCAGAGAAAGATTAAGTCCGGATCCAGGAGCTTTGTTTTGACTGAGGGACATTTCCAGCTGCAGCTAGACTTTGCACAGTTGCATTTTAGCCCAGTCAATATGCGTAGCGTGTGGGCCATACAGAACCCATGATATCAACTGCTTATAGAGTTAGAAGTTTGCTTTCTGATCAGACACGCATGTTAGGCTTCACTAAATCTGCTGTACTGTATCTGTGAGGCAATGCTTTTTCAATATAAGACACTATTGAAGTCAATAAATATAAAGAAATTGTGTTACACTATATAAAAGATAAAAACAAATTTTGGCAATGTTTTAGAATAAACGCTCTTCTGATGATGTTCCATTGCAGGCATTTTTACTGAGAGGAAATTCTGAAATTTCGAAATGGTAAAGTCTTCCAGGAATGGAAACAATGATCAACAGGAAGCCTAAGATCCAAAACCACAGAGGTAAAATGAGAATTGAAGCCAATTTAGAACTGCAAAAGAAGTTAAAACATACAGCAGGGTTTTTTAGACATCAAAATCAGATGACAACAAGGAAAATAACAGTGAGGTTGGCTTGAGGGAGGATGGGTTTAAGACTGGCATAGATGCTTTCCAAAAATGAGATGACTTTTGCCTCAGTGTTCAATTTGGACAATGGCTCTGAATTTGAATAGGAGAAAACTGGCTTTATGGGGGTGAATTTGGAAGGATGGAAATGATGCCTTTAGAGGTAGAAGTAAAATTCAAGGAGCACTGTTTCAGGGAATCTGTGTCAGAGTAGTCTGAAGGAATTGGCATTTGAAACTGCATTTCTACTTCAAGGATATTTAGGACTATGTTAAAGTAGGAGTGGTATGAGAAAATTCAGACGCGATTCCTATATTTAAAATAGGAGAAAAACCTGTGATCTAGTTAAATGTAGGCATCTTAGCATGACACCAGTAGTATGCAAAGCATTAGAGTGCTTTTGACAAGAAGAGTAATAGAGAGCACAGCAAATGGAAGAAGTAGGATAACACACAGAATAGGTTTACCGAAAGCAGATTTACTAGATTAACTTGATAATCTTTCTTTAGATTATCCTGATCGTTTTAGACAAAGCAAATGGCAATAGATGTGATGTAGATACACTACGAGAAGCATCTGACACAGAGCTACATGGAGAATTGTTTGACTGGAAAGGGTGAAGATTAGACCCAGAATTGTAAAATAAGTTGAAACTGGCCAAAGGAGATAATAACAGATGATGCTGAAAGAGGGAACACCAGGCTAGAGGGAGATAAAAGTGGAGTTTCTGAAGGCACAGTCTGGCGACCAATCTCACTTAATATTTTCATTAATCAACTGGGCACAAAAAGAGTAAGCACCTGCTAGAGAAATGTGCTGATGGCTGAAGGTGGGAGGGATTGTCAATAGCAAGGAGGCTCACAGCATACAGAAAACCAGAATATCCTCAGGGACTGGGGAGATATAAATGGGATTACATTCAACAGTTCAAGTAGCAAGGTCAGGTAGCTGGGAACTAATGACAATTTCTAATATAAGGTAAGGCTTGTCGGTTGGACTGATACTGAAGAACTGGGCATGTATTTGGCACTATATCAGAAGAAGCATTTCCAGTCGAGATAGGAGAAAATTAATGCCCTTTAGAAGGCTTTAGTAAGACTTTTTCAGGAAAGTGGTGACCAATTTTAGCCACCTGTGTTTGAAAGAAAGAAATTCAACCTAGAGCAGGAGCAGAGGAAGGTGAATAGTTTGATGGGGGAATAGGGATCATGCCTTAGCGTATGCAAGGCTGCAAAGGATCATCCATAAACATGATAGGAGTGAAGAGGATCTTTTTAAGCTTTGATGATAGTGTTACATAGACAAATAACGGTAAGCTAGCCATCAGTGTAACTGTATTTTAGAAGAGGGTTTCTAATGAAAGATGTGAGTTTCTGGAAAAGCCTTCCAGGGCAGCAGCAGGGAGAACCCCTGTAGCTAATTCTGTGATGGAGATGGACAGGTCTGAGGGATTCGGCAGCACTCCCGCGTGCTGTAGCAGCAGAGTGGGCTCCTCAACCAGTGGACTCTGTCCTATCATCCTGTTCTCATTTGTTCTGGTCCCATATTTATATAAATCCATTTCAGCTTTTATCCTTGAAGTTCCCTCAGGTGAGCCCCCAGCACCACTGATCCAGAGCAAGGTTGTGACGCTTTTGCAACTTTGGCAGAAGGAGTGGCGAGGAGATTCTCTAGCCCTAGAAAATTTGGGGGGGAGAAAGGGGAGAATGTTTTCCTTATACCCACCTCTTTGGCACTGAGAAATGGGGGGAAGCAGTCAACTTTACTGCATAAAGATCTGAAATGGGGCAGCTCGTAAATAAGAGGTGGGTTTCTCCAGTTATTCTTTTGCCTAGTCAGACAACCATTATCTTCATCCAAAATGTTCAATTGAAAAGATCGTCTTCTCATTGACAAAATGAATACTGTCCCCTCCCCCATCCATTAGGGTTTCTGGATTTCTGCTAATATCCTTTCGATTTTCTGTATTTAATTTCTCTAGCAGAATGAAATAAAAACATGCTGACATTTTCAAGGAAATCAGATACTTCCCATGAAAGTTTTGATGGAAAATTTTCAAAGAGCCCTGAGGCTCAGGAGCTGGTTGCATCGGGGTGTGGCCAGCTAAATCTGCTGCCTGAATCAGTGCGGGCAATGCCTGAGCATCTCTTAGACCCTCTGGACTTTCAGGTGATTACTTCTAAGAGGAAAATGCCTTTTACAGCAAGCCACGTGCTCTGGGTGGCACTGACTTTGCTCTCGCAGCAGTTCTGGCTGACCTTGAAGCGAGTGGTGCAGAACGCTGAGACGCGGCTGCCTCCACCCTCCCCTTCCTCCCCCTCGCACTGCGGAGGCACACGAAAACTGACCACAGCGTAGCCCGAAATGTTTTATTTTTAACTTCTGCCAGACAACACGTGTATCTAAGGCCAAACAACAAGAGCCAGAGAACGGGGTGTAAGTGCTTGTCAATGTCAGGCGCGATCACTGTCAAACAGGGGCTGGATTCTGCAGCTGTGCTGCGTGCAGATCTCCCGGTTCCTTCAGCGGTGCTCTGAAGCCACAGCGACGAGTGCCTAGAGAGATGGAGAGAGGCAGACAGACATAGATACAGACTGACAGAATCAACCCCCAGATGGAGGTTGCTTGAATTTACCAGAAATTAAGATGCTGTACTGCTTAAGAAAGAGTTCCGTGATCTCATTAAGGCTTTTTTATGTCTCCCTTTTTATTTTAGCCTCGATTCTCTTACAAAAAAATACTTTGTGTTCTTTGCAGATTGAATTAGAGGAAAATTGTCCACGGATTAAATAAAATGTTTGCATTCTTTCGTACTAGCAAAGTCCTTCATTGAAGGTTTGTGTTTTTTAAAGGAGAAGAAAATGCAGTAGGACACAATAATGTCACATATTCTAACTTTCTCTTGCAAATCAGAACTTCTCAATATTTTCCTTTTAAATCAAAATGCTGTTTTTCATTATTAAACAATGCGCTAATAGAATCAGCTCACACACAATCTCATGCAAATACATATATAAAAAAATATATATATACAAAAAAAATCTTTACTGCAGAGAATGATCTAGCACCTTGTCAGCAATCCATATTATATTCGTTAATTTGATTCCTGCCAAAAAATCACTTAAGTGAGACCTTCTGATTTCTTTCTTTAATGCTTGAGGCTCCTTTCATCTAAGCAGTGTTTATTAACCTATTTCTGAAAATCAGCATAAGCAGAAGCTATATTTAATCTGTTCTATTCATGTGCTTTGTGTTTTTTTTTAACGTGTTTTGTTTCATTTTGTTTTTAATTCCAGTGTAAGAATTAGAAATTGAGCATTAGTCAGTATCAAAAAAACCTCACTGGTTCAGATAGTGACAACTGAACGATAAAAAATAAGGTCTATTATGTTCAATTATATTTTTTAGGTGAGACTAATTCTAGTTTAGTTCCAGGAGTAATGGTAATGACAGCAAGAAAAGTATACTCCCCTGAAGAATAATGCTGTGACCTGAGGACTGAGGTTTGGGGTACAGCTTCAAGACTCTGCTCTCTGCCCCTCGTCTTACCAGTGTCCCCTTCTGCTATCTTGAATGGCAAATCTCTCACCTGCCTGCCTCTGGGTCCCCGTCAGAAAGGTGGGTGAAAACTTACTGAACTCCTTACTTCATCTGAAATCTGCAGATCACAAGTGTTACATGCCTAGATATTCTTGTTGATACTTTCACACCAAAAGCTGACTTAAAACCCCAGTAACCAATAAACTCTGTAGCTCCCAGAAACCAGCTCCAGTTTAGAGATGGACAATCAGCACCACTTTACAGATACACCTATAGCTGTGTGGAAGAAATCCTGGTCCCATTCCTGTGAATGGGGTTTTGCCACTGAGATTAATGTGTCCAGGATTTCACTCATACTTTTCAATATCCAGGCTAGAATAAGGCAGACTGGAACAAGGCCAGCTTGCCCTCGTGTGTATCGTAAAAGCAAGGTAGCTCAGGAGTGCCTGCATGAGGTGCTCTGTGCATTCAGTCGCAGTGTGGAGATGCCCTCATTCACCAAATACTCCGCCTTTGACTACATTAGAGCTGGATTTTATCAGCTCTGAGGAGTTTTCCTGAACAGGTTATGTGGTGACAGGTTTTGTCCTTCTCCCAGCTCTACAGCCAAGGATAAAACACTTGTCAAAGATAAACTATCACTGTAAATGCTCAGAATCTGAGAGCTGAAGCAGAAAGATACTAAAAAGAAGCAGATAAGAAAAAGTAATTTTGCCTTTTTACCCTGTTTATTTAGAGAAGTGGATGGCCTCCAGTCAGGTGATGACTTTGCATCTCTTAGAGGAAGCCCTTTGCCTTCCCCATCAGGCAGAAAGGGAAAGCAATGGGATAACTTGTTGAAATTTAGAGACTGAATCAACCTCAGATCCTCTGAAAACCCTGAATAAATAAGGTTTGCTCGAGCCGCTCAGTTCAAACACATTCCTGAAAGGTGTTCTACCTCACAAGTATCACTTGCATTTGTATACATTGGGAAATAGATTGGGTAATAAATCTTCTTACTATTTATTGCTCTGCCAATACGTATCTTGGCAATACTAAAATATATGCATGCATGCTTATGAATTTTATTTCTCTTCAAAGGACATAGCTCCTCGTACTAACAACCACAGCTATGACTTGATAGACTCCTCTTTACCTGGTATGCCTATCGAAATCTCTAGAGAATTAGAATTCTCATTAAGTGCACCAGAAAGCAGAATTTAATCAAATGTATGCCAAATCTCGCTGTTAAAAATATGCAACTAGAAATTGCATTTCTGTAGAAGTTGTTGCAGTCCTACAGTGACCACTGAAGTCTTTTTTATTTATTGTACCATGAATACAGAACAGATAAAATTAAATCCTCCATAATCAATGGTTCCAATTTACATGTGTTACTTGTCAAAGAGACTTTCTCTGGTCCCCACAAAATGCTATATAATGTGACATCTCAGAAGTCTTCAGGAACATCCTAAGATGAATTTGAAAGATAAATATTGCAGTTGTGAGTCTTTCTGTCATGACTCAAATAATTTTAAAATTGCAGAGATGTATTCCTCTAACAATGTTAAAATTGTTCTAATGCAGGATAAAATGGTAGTTTTAGTCTCTGTAATTTTTATAGCAGCTTGTAATTTCCATGCACTCGTTACAATTCTCAACTCAGGAAAGATTACAGGAGAAAACGTTTTCACTGGAAAATCTGCTCTGCTGCTCATCTTCCCTGTGAAGAATATACCCAATATTTAGAATCTAGGAAGGCTTTTATGAGTTGTTTGATGCTGTGTCAAAGTTAGACCATTTGATTTGGATTAGCGTCATTTCTGGAGTCTGTTAAAGGGATAAGTATGAGCCCACCTCCTGGCTTCTCCCCAAAACATACTTTTACGAACATTGATGTACTCATTTGTATCTATTCTGTTTGGGACTGCTGGGAGATGTTTGAGACACACGAAATGTCAGAGTGAAAAATCTGCGTCCTTTGGTTCTGCTTTGAATTGGTTTAAAGTCCCCAAATTAGAAGAGCTGTAATTACCACAGAAGGGGTTTTAGAAGAAGCACTTGAACAGTAAAAGCCCTCAAAGCACAGGTACCTTAAGCACACTGGGGTCTGACGGAGTGCTGTTGACATGTGTGGCTATCACTGAATACACCGCACTGGAACTTTGGGCTTGTTTGTTGATAAGTACTGCAGTGATCTTTGTGGCTCTTTGGGTTAGGGTGCTGCTGTGACTGCTGCTGTGCTGACTTGACAGAGGGGAAAAGCAGATATTTTCTAGATAAACCAATAAAGGGGGAGAAACAGGACCATTCTTTGGGCTCAGACACAGGTTGGAAGAGGAGGAGGACAGAGTAGGGTACAGAGTGACCACTGTGATATTGTTGCAACAAGTCAAGTTGTTGCATCATGAAAAAGTGCCTGTGAATATTAATGTCGTGCCAGGCAGCACACCCATATATTCAGCCCCATGTTCTTCCTTCGGCTGAGCTGCTGAGGATACGTTTTGGAGAGGTACAAGGCAGCCCAGAGGAACTCCTGCATGGGGTTAGGTACGGTGTTTTGGCGTATACGAAGGATGGTGCACAATGGTATTTCTCCAGGAAAGAGTTTGGGCAGCTTAGGAAGAAAAAGTCCCTCTGGTGACTTGCCAGCACGCATGGGAAGATTTTGGCTTTATATCCAAGGGGACAAACAGGCAAACCATCTGCTTGTCATGGGTCAGGGACGGCAGTCCTGAGCCTCCCTCTGTACCTTAGGGAATAGCCTGGGTTTCCTAGGCGGTGAGGAGGCAGTTATGCTTCACGCCAGTGGTTGGGAGAGAATTGCCTGCACCTCTCTCCCATCTTATACATCCCCATAGCAGTCAGCAAAATAACCCTGCACTTCGAGAGGACAAAGAACTTGTCCACAAAGCAAAGCAAGCAGACTCCGCAGGGTAGGATAAGGGACCGAAATGGCACGTCCCATCATTTGTCCTTCAGGCTCGAATTAAGGGGAGATGCAATATCACTGCCTGTACCTGGCTGGAGGAAACTGGAACTGGGGAGTGACGATGTCTTTCACATTGGTTAGCGGATGAATAATTAACACTAACTACTTACGTTTGACATTGAGAAATGTTTTGTAGCTGTGAAGCAGATTTTGAGAGACTTTTTTCCCCTTATAGTTAGCGAGCATCCTGTGTGCTAAACGCTGCTCTGGTGCCTGAGCGAGGCTGGTGGGAGACGGGGTTAAGCGCAGACTCTCTGCGCAGTCTTTGGTCCTTTCTCATTCTGTGGCTGCCAGGACTGACTCTGAGACACAGGGCCCTAAATCACAAGCCTAGAGAGGAACAAATCTGGCCTAACGCTGCCTCTGCCTTTATATCCTCGACCCTGTTTGAAGCAGAGCCCAAATAAACACCTTCATTTTTCAAAGGCAAAGTGCTGGAGCACCAGTGCTATAGTACCCCACAGGCCAGATGGTCTGAATGCTCAGCATAAACCCAGCCTTTCTGTATGAGATCATGTTTTTTTAACTCATTCTCCCTATTCTTAATGTCTGAAATTCTATAATTAAAAATTAAGACATGTGGGGAACACAGACTTTTAAGCTAGAAACTGAAAAGCCTCCCTCCCCTCTTAAAATTGATGTATATATTTTGTTCTTATGAAGAGCTGTTGGATACAGCATCACCTCAGTTATAATGACACAGCAAAGAAATTCCACATTGGGAAAGGTTTTCTGAGGGTGTATTCTCAGTTACTGCTGAAGATTAAAAACAACCTTCTCAAACAATAAATTGGTTGAGACAGTAACAGGACCAAAATCATAGTGAAATCTAGTAATGAAATATTAACGCTACCATGTTAAGCTGGGAAAAATCATAAAAATTCATTTTGCAGAGCTGCACAGATCATATTACTGGTGTCCTGAGCTAGCTAGGTTTTAGCGTGCAGTGCTTTCTACTTGTGCCCTGTTCCTATATACAATTCCTATTAGCAGAAAATATGACCAAACTCTTAAGTCATGTAACTGCTTCAGGAAAGCAAAGAAATCCTGTTGAAGTACATGGCAGCAGCTCTCTAGAATTAGAAGGCATGTTGCGAGTGACACAAAGAGAGCTGTCAAGTACCTGGCGCTGTGCTTTACTGCTCCACTAAATGGCCATTGTAGAGCTGCGGCAGACATACAGGGAAATTTTATTTCTAGGGCAACATTATTTTGCGTGAAACTGAAATTAGATAAAAACTAGGCGTAAAGGTATGTTTGAATTTCAGTTAGTGCTTGATCTTTGTATGCCAAAAGGACCTCCCTTGGATACTCCGTCTAGCTGCAGGGTTTCTTTCAGGTCCTGGAACCCGCAGCTTTCAGAAGTCAGGCCAATTTAAATTGTGTAGATTTTGCTGCTTTACATAACCTATTTGAATTCAGTAGGTTTAAAAACCTGCAAGGTAAATAGGTACATTCTGCACACGCCTGTCCTACTGGCTTAGGCAGTAGCTTTAATGTCACACAATTAAACAAAGTGGCGAGAGGAAGCCTAGCAAGGTCTAACCACACGGCATTAACCGTGCGCAGCGCTTTCGAGAGCAGAAGGGATGGCTGATTCACTGTCCAACCGAGGTGACTCCATTTTATCAGTGTCCCTCATCCTCCGGCTTGTGTCAGCTACTGTCCCTCTCTGACACGCCATGGAGCAGCTCGTGCTCATTAGCAGCGGCCATCGCTCAGCTGGAGGTGGCTGCATTAAGCTCATAGATGTAACGAGGTCTGTATACATTGCATTTCGTACAGCAGGTTGGAAGGAGGGCTGTGATCCTTGCAGTCAGACTGGCTGCCCGTGCCCAGGAAAAGTGACTGCCAGAGACACACTTGGGCACCCTGAGGCACTGAACAGAAGAGCACAGGCGGCTTCCCTTGGAAAGAGGTGGGCATCTCCAGCAGCTGCAGGTTTGGAGGAGGAGCAGCTGGAGCAGCAGCCCTCACTGCAGCGTCCACGCTCGCGTCGCTTGTGGCAATATGGAGGCATGGTACCTCCAGAAATTCAATGTTGGAAGCAAGGTGCTGGGCCTGAGATGGGATCTTCAAACCCACAGGGACCAGCCTAATGGCCAGGACAGACAAAGCTGCTCTAAGGGGAAGGTTTGTAAATACCAAAGGCTTCTTCCAATGGCTTGCAGAAATACTGCTCCTCGGCCCTCAGGGTCTTTCCTGATGAAGGGCAGCCACTGAGTTTCCAGGCTGAATTACCTCCAGGACATCACTACTGTGCTTTTTAATTTTTTTTTTTCTCTAGGGCCTGAATACTGTAGGGGTTTGCTCCCCTTGAAGTCTCAGAGGAAGGCTCAGCCAAAACACAGAGCTGCTTTCCCACCTGTGTGCCAAGGATAAGAAAGCTAAAAAAAAAAAAAAGTCACTGGATCTTCCTG
>Ga0065711_1031814_pt1 | contig 28680 bp, 12 predicted proteins | sample Hoacrofraction12_FD_59098 | JGI IMG/M metagenome (GOLD analysis project Ga0065711, IMG submission 59098) | Hoatzin crop microbial communities from Cojedes, Venezuela - Epithelial fraction 12 v2 (version 2) | ecosystem: Host-associated > Birds > Digestive system > Esophagus > Crop | place... | reverse complement strand
AACCCCCCCCCACATGTTTATTGTCCATATTGGCAGTGTATTCTGCTTCATCTTCATTTTAGGTAACAGTTCACCAATTTTGGGCCCTGGTAGCTATTGCTCCAATTTACTAAGAAGCCAAAAAGAGACAAATACGGAGAAATAAGTGTTTTTTCATTATTTATTTTTCTTTCTCTTTCAGAATAGAGAGATGCATTTCAGGGCAGTTTTCAGACAGGTAGATATTGGGTTGTACTGCAGCATACATTTTCATCAGTCATGCTGCATTATGTCATGTTAGGTGTTTCTATGAATTCATTTTGGTTTCTGAGATTTACTGAGGGATGAGAGAAAAAGCCATACCATGATTGTGTAGAAGGTGCCAGCAGTGGGCAGTCCCCTGCCACCAGATAGGGAGGACCCTTTTCATGTAGGATGGAGAAGGTTTGGGAGGAAATGCAGAGATAAAATGGTGAAGCAGTTAGCTTTATATTAGCATGTGGTATTAAAATTTTGTTCAGAAAAGATTTACATGATCCCTCAGTGTTCCTGGATGTGGCGGGTTTCCTAACCCTGCAGTCAGCTTGGCTCCTCAGTGTCTTCCCCAGCACCACTGATCTAGTGATGTGTCTGTGCTGAGGCAGGGACGGGAGCTGTGTGATTTAGCTATGCCGTGTGCTAGAGGAGCACATGTAATACCAGAAGGAAGGCTGATGGGAGCTAATGACCATATAGCAGCCCTCTCTGGAAGGAGAAGGGGAGTATGTACCTGTGTGGCTGTGGCTGTAAATAACCAGTTCTTGGTCAGTTTTCTCAAAAGTGATCTGCGGGAACAGAAATGTGTTAGTAAAACATGCACTACTATTCATTAAAACAAATAAATTCTTCTTCCTTGCTTTTAAATGTCCCTGGACTTGTGTCAAGCAATGAGGTGTCTCCAGAACCTCAGAATATCATGCAAAAATGAAATTGTTAAATAGTTCTTGGTGGAATCACATTTTTATTAAAATGTTGAACAGCCTTCTGAGGTGTCTTTTTTTTTTTTTCCTGTGACAACACTGTAGATTTCTGTTATGTTTCACAAGTATGAAGTGTTGCTGTTCTGTCAGTTTCATTGGATATTGGTAAACAGAAAAGTTGTACTTCATTTAAGGAATCAATGAAGTTAGGAAAAATAAAAGGAGATTATCAGGAGTAGTCAGCATGGATTCACCAAGGGGAAATCATGCTTGACCAATCTGATAGCTTTCTACGATGGCATGATCATCTGGGCCAATGAAGGGAGAGCAGTGGATGTTGTATACCTTGATTTCAGCAAGGCTTTTGACGCTGGTCTCCGATATCTTCATAGGGAAGCTCAGGAAGTGAGGGCTAGGTGAGTGGACGGTGAGGTGCATTGAGAGCTGACTGAATGGCAGAGCTCAGAGGGTTGTGATCAGCGGCGCGGAGTCTACTGGAAGGCCTGGAGCTTGTGGTGTTCCCTGGGGTCAGTACTGGGCCCAGTCTTGTTGAACTTACTCATCAGTGACCTGGATGAAGGGACAGAGCATACCCTCAGCAAGTGTGCTGATGACCCAAAACTGGGAGGAGTGACTGATATACCGGAAGGCTGCGCTGCCATTCAGCGAGACCTGGACAGGCTGCAGAGTTGGGCAGAGAGGAACCTGATGAAGTTCAACAAGGGCAAATGCAGGGTCTTGCACCTGAGGAGGAATAATCCCATGCACCAGGACAGGCTGGGGCTGACCTGCTGGAGAGCAGCTCTGTGGAGAGGGACCTGGGTGTGCTGGGGGACGACAAGCTCACCATGAGTCAGCAGTGTGCCCTGGCTGCCAGGAAGGCCAATGGTCTCCTGGGGTGCATTCAGAAGAGTGTGGCCAGCAGGTCGAGGGAGGTTCTCCTGCCCCTCTACTCTGCCCTAGTGAGGCTGCCTCTGGCGTACTGTGTGCAGTTCTGGGCTCCCCAGTTCAAGAAAGACGAGGAACTACTGGAGAGGGTCCAGCGGAGGGCTACGGAGATGATTAGGGGACTGGAGCATCTCTCCTGCGAGGAAAGGCTGAGGGAGCTGGGCTTGTTCAGCCTGAAGAAGAGAAGGCTGCGAGGGGATATTATAAATATCTTAAGGATGGGTGTGAAGAGGATGGGGCCAGATTCTTTTCAGTGGTGCTCAGTGACATGACAAGGGGCAATGGGCACAAACTGAAGCATGGGAAGCTCCATCAGAACATGAGGAAGAACTTTGTTACTTTGAAGGTGATGGAGCACTAGAACAGGCTGCCTAGAGGGGTTGTGGAGTCTCTTTCTCTGGAGATATTCAAAACCCGCCTAGACGCGGTCCTGTGCAGCCTGCTCTGGGTGACCCTGCTTTGGCAGGGGGGCTGGACTAGGTGATCCCCAGAGATCTCTTCTAACCCCCACCATTCTGTGATTCTGTGATTTCAGGGTGTGATACAGGGGAAACAGAAGTGACTTATTTATTTCCCCGCTTTTAGTCCTAGTAGTAGGGTGGAGTCAATGGAAATTTAAATCTCTGGGTCATTATGAAATGAAAATATTGAGATGAGAAACTGCCCTCTTGTCACTTCTTTCCCTAGCTGGTGCATTTTGAAATTATGTATTCAGATAGCAGATTAACTAACTACTGAACTGAACCAAGGTAGTACTTTGCTGGGCTAAAATCAGGAATATTATCTGTTGCCAAATCAACCTCAACAAAGAATGAACTGGATCTGAGCTGATTCTGTTTCTCAATATGTGATGCTTTTCAATAACAGAATTCATTCTGGTATCAGAGAGGAATTTCTAGGCAATGTGAAACCATAATCCTGCAAGCGGAAGTAGATGAAAGCTATGCTGTTTTCAGTAATTGATCTACAATACTTTAACTTCAAACATAAAATATTCTTATGACTACTACTTCTAATTGAAAGCATATTAATATACAACTTAAAAATTGCGATCTCTCTTTGCAGGTCGTTAGTGTGTTTGACACAACCAACGTTGCTTTTCTTTGTTTAGAACAAAGTAAGCTCTTTTCAGAAATTATCTTTGTCTGCTCTCTCCCTCTTTCAGCGTATCTTCTGATGCATCCATAGTTAAAACAGCAAAAACTGGAGTCTTGACAGAAAATGGAAAGTGTGTTTTGTGAAAATGTTTCAGTATCAACTTCTGGAAAAAAGCAGGAGACCACCAAGGTCTGCTGTAATCCTTTTCTGGAGGAAGGACAAACAACCGCATAACCTTGGTGGAACAAGAGAACAACATTAAAAGGGCTGTGCACTTGTATCTTATGTGCTGATTTTTCAGGAGCTTTTGGAAGCTTTGGAGGGGTGTTCCAAAGCTTACCTGCAGCGTCCAGTCAAAGCAACAGGCAGAGCAGCTCTGGCAGACCCAGCTGTAAATCCTGAAAAAATAAGCAAGAAAAAACTAAGTCTTCTATATATCAATGAAGGAAGGCTCCTTCAGATTATAAAAACGAATCTATAATTTAAAATTCTTAAGGCAAATTGAAGCTGTTAGGATGAACGGAAAATTGTGTGCGTGGAAAGACCATTTCATAGCTCCAGGACCTTTTTGTTAGTCTATCATAGCAACAGTGCACTTAAATAGATGCAATTTGGGAAATAAATCCATGAAGCTGTATCGAGACTATGGGGAATAGTCCTTTATCTGTGATGATAAGCTCTAGCTGCAATATTGTCTGTCTCCTGTAATTGTAAAGACATTAGCAGTTGTCACGTTAGGATGTTAATTGAAGAACATCCTCATGTTTCCATTTGTGGTTTTGCAGAGTAAATTGGATGCTACTTTCCATTGCGTGGATGCAATGTGATTGTTATGTAGGTGAAGGACTGCAGGGCAGACCTGAATCCTAACTAACCTTTCACAGAGCAGTATTAAGTATACAATTCATGTACAACAGTGATGCTAGGTACTGTGCACCTGAACCTGTCCAGCTGAAATTGGTGAGAGTTTTGCTATTGATTTCTAGCAGGGCATGATCTGTGCTGTTGAGTCTGGTTCATTTGAGCTGGAATACGTAATCCAACAGGTTTCAAGATGTAATTAAGAAAAATATATTTTGAGTTTTGAAAAATGAATAACTTTCTAGATTTTCTCCAAATCAGAAATAACTGTGTAATCATTGTCTATGAGCTGAAGTTAGTGTGGACATAGTAGCGTGAACAGTACGTCATTCATAAACTGCTAGAAGTAAGGATAGTATGGCAGTAAAAATATACTATGAAATAGTTACACTGTCAAATCTCCAATTATAAAGACATATCAGAAGGAAGAGATTGTAACCCATTACACTACTACACATCCCCAAGGTTGGTATCACAGTAAGGCTGAATACTGACTACTTATGGTAATTTCTAGTTGCTTCAATGGTTCTTGGCAAAAAGATGAATATCAGAAGCTCCAATAATAGACTTTCTTGCCTAGGTTTCTATTTATAATGGAATTCTGTTCAGATTAGTGGAAAAAAGTCCATCCAAAGAAGAAAATGAGTGAAAACTAAATGGAATTGCCACAGGATTTATTTTTGCTTTAACTTGTAGATGATGATTAAAAATGGGTATTGATTTGCAATTTGCCCTGATACTTGAAACTGATAAAAGCGTGAACTACTTCTTTGATTTAATAGCTTTATTAGAGCTGAGGCTGGCTAGAGTTATGTGGGGTCACTTTTTGCCTGGGGTTGCCTATTGGTTTTCAGTAGAAGAAAAGAATAGGAATGAAGCACTGACAGATCCCATCTGGGCTCCCTGAGACAGCTGCTTTCAATACCGTCTATCTAATGCTAGAATTGTGCCTTGAGTCGCTTTTGTTGGCATATCACAATAGTTTAATGTTTTGAGATAACACCTACAGAATGGACTGAGTCCATAGTGTGTTAGTAACAACATTTCTCATGAAATAGAGAAATATTGGATACCTGTGTAATGATTCAGCTGTACAGAGTTAGGGGGTGTGTGTGTATATATATATATAGAAAATAGCCATAATAAGTGCTATGAATACACAAGCTAAACGAGATGAGACTAGGACTAATTTTAAGGTTTCCTTTTGATTCATTTATGTCTTCAGCACTAGGAGGTCAAAAGGGCATTGTCTATTTTTTAATTTTAGCATTGAAGTATTGTATATTGATGCTTAGTTCAGCTTGGCTTATAAACATGCTGTGTGGATCACACTTGTTTAAATATCAGATTTTTGAAATCCTTGAGTGTCAAAAGGGCAGCAGAAACACCTGGACAAAGATACTGGAATCTGGTGAGACATTTTTGCTGTGACTGTTTTCCTAGAAATCACATCTTTTGCATTTCACTTGGCTTTTGGTCTTGTGTGAAGTGGCATTGATCATATCTAATTTTATTATTAAATAAATTGTTATTTTTAAAAAATTTTTGAACATCCCCTGCCTTAATGCTGCAGGAAGAGTAGTGCCCAACCTGTGGGGCACAGAATGTGAATAAAACACCACAGCAAGCAACAACAACTGCACAGGGGTTATGGCTCATTTTGGGAGAACTGAAATTGAAGTCTAAGGTGGGGAGAAAATAGCAGACTAGGAAAATGGCCGTATTCCCTCAGGAATTTCAGTGCAGCAATTCAGAAAAAAGATACTATGAGATTTCTAATGTACATGCAAATGCACACATCGGTATTGGTCCCTGAATCCTCTTCAGCTGAAATCTTATTTTGCAAAAATTAAGTTGCCTTCTGCCAGGAAAAATTACTGTTTGTCATTTATTCCAAGAGACTGCCTTGTCTTGTGTGATCAGTTCACTACATTTGCAATATGGAAACAACATATTTCCATTAATGCAGACATTCACTTCCATCTCCATAAGACTCCTGAAGCACACTGCTCTAAATTTAGAAGTGCTTGCTGTTCCCTCTTGCTCCCCCTTCTTCAATTTCTTTTTTAAATGATGTAGTTAGATAGCTAAGATTGATTCTATAATCAAACCCAGCCTGTAAGACAACACTCACTTTGTGAATAGATAGCTTATCCACCTCCTATCCTAATGTTCAGATGTACAGCAGAGAACAGTATTTCATTTTAGTCTCCTCCTTGCTCCCCCATTTTGTTTTGAAAAGGTGGTTACCCTCAATGTTATACAGTGAGCAGAAATTATTCACAGTAAAGTATGTGTCTCTTATTGCCTGTTTCTGCTTCAAGTGAGCTATTTTGTCCTGCAAACCAGAAATAAAATTACAACTGCATTGTAAGGGTCACTAATGGGAAGACCCATGCTTAACGCTTGCAACAAATGCAAGATATTCCACACACTTGTTTTCCAGGATATTGGATCATTCTAGGAAAGTCTGTTATCTGGTTCATCAGAAGATGGTGGGGTTTTTTTTGGTTCAAGACATGCTTATAAACCATGAACTTACACCTTGGTTCTTTAATTGCAATGTAGTTTGGGGAAATGTAGGTCGAAAGATGGTTGTATGTGCATAGTCAGTACATAGGAATGCCAGCATCCTTTAATAAGAGCTCTGGAAGCAGTGAGAGAAGTCTAAAATCAGGACTAAAAGGAAGAGTAATAGTGGGAAAGGCTAGAACATTTTTTGTATTTGGAGAGAGATTTCACAGGAGAGTTAATAGAACTTTCATTTGAAGAACTTCTGTAATTGTGTCTTTATGCTTTTTTTTATTATTTAAATAGTGTTAAAATGAACTCCTTGATTTGAAAGTAGGCATGCTAAAAAAAGAGGGGAGGGGCTCATAAAATATGTGCAACATACTTTTTTTTTTTTTTTTACATTGGTGACGTAGTGTTTTGTTCTGGGCATTTTATGGTATGTTCCAGAGCCTGTTGGAGTGGAAAATGATGCCCATTGTAACTAACTCCCATGTCTTTGTGTTAAATCACCCTTCCTTTCCCAGGTCTCCAAGCAACAGTATCTTAAAGATGAAATATTCATTTCTGAAACCTAATTTAATTTCAGAGTTGCCTGAGCTGCAGAGCTTATCAGTTCATGGAATCCACAAAATTCTATGAATTAACAACTCTTTTCCATAGATGGAAGGTTATTTTTAATTTTTTTTTCAGGATCTTGTTAAAATGCATCTTCAGGTTTTTAATCTTGGTTTGGCTGGCTATGATTTACTTATTTGTGATACAGGGGATAAGAAGTAAAACTAGAAGCAATAATCTTTCCATCAATAAATGCAAGGCATTGTTGCTTTATAATAGCTATTAGCAACCCTGAACAGGGCAGAGCCATAAATAAATGAACGTTAAAGCATTTCAAAGCTGTTTTCTATTTCACTTGTTTTAGTTCAGATTTTCTAAAACATATTTTGTCTAGAACATTAAGATTACCTAACAGATCACGAGTGGCACATTTTAACCAGTTAAATCAGTAACAAATGAAACTGGGCATAAATCATCATGGAAATAATGCATGAGTGCAAGAGCTCAGAAAGGCTGAGCCTTGTAAATGATACTATGAAATGAGCTAAGGTGAACTCACCAGGAGCATCTAGGGATGCTTCCTTTATTCCTGTGAATTTCTGGTGACTGGCAGCTGGATGTCTGTGCTTCTGATGTTTGCACAATTTTGAAAATTAGATACTTCTGACAATCCTCATAATTAATATGTAGATGCTATTGTCTCCTTTTCCTCTTCTACTAAATAAGAAGTAATGGTTGGAGACTGGAATACTTGGATACATTCTTGGAGGTTCTTATCTGAAACCTAGATTAATCATTAGCACACACGAGTCGTTAAGTGTTTAGCCATTCTTAAAGATTGCCAGTGTTCATTATAGTTGTTGGGTCTCCTGAAAACACAGAACAGCAGTGCTGGTGATGCGAGACCCTGGCAGCCCCTTCCTGCCCACCGGAGCTTGTCACTTGTGCTGCTCCTGGTCTGGCCTCGTGCTCCCTGGGCAAGCAGGTGCAGAGGAGCCAGGACTTCTCCTGCAGTCAATACCTTGGAGTCACTGCAGGTGGAACAGTCATTCCTCTCCTTGGATGTCCACTGCTTATAGGCTTCAGGGAGGAGATCCAGTAATATCTGTAACTGGTCATCTCCTGGAGAAAAGTAAGGAATGAGACGGTGGACAACATGAAACGAGTAGTGTAATCTTCCTGTTCCTCTACTCTGCATTATGGCTTCCACTGAGGCGATTTGGATTTACAGTAACCATATGGCTAGAAATATTTTCTCCAAGGAAAGAATACCCCGGAGAGTTGCATTATTGCATCACAGGTGTATTACGGAGCAGGTGTATGCAGACAGGACTACACATTACTAACTGCAGCCCAAATATGAATAACATCTGCTGCTGCATGTGGTATGATTAAGATCAGAATTAATGACTGAAACCTGAATCTTTTACCTGATGAAAAAAGGTTTACTTACCTGCAATTGGGCACACTCATGTTCCTTGGAATTTGAATCAATACTTTATAATTTCTATCCTTCTGTATATGAATAAAGTGTGGTTTTTTTGTGGTGTGTTTTTTTTTTTTTTCTAGCTAGAATAAAAATGTTGCGAAAGTGAGAATTTGTAGATATTTGAGAATATTTTCTCAGAAATGGTATTGGGAGTTCTTAGAATTTGCATTTCAGGACAAATTTTCAGTGTTTACTATGGTTCAGAAACGTCAATAGCACAATCACATTTTTCAGCAGGAGAAATTACAAGCCTTAATTCAAGCGTGCCTCCACTTGCTAGCTATGCTCCTTTTGTTAACAACTAGGTAGAACAAAGTGGCATGTGCAAGAAAGGAGTAAGCAGAAAGTGCTATGAAGACATGTATTTTCTTCATAGTTTATATAAAACTCTTATGATGTCTACATTTTTCCTTTTTATGATCTAAAGATGCCTGTGTTTCTTATGCATTTTTTAAAAATATCAGAAAATGAATACGTTTTTCCAAGACTGTGGTGATTTACAACTAAATCAACCTAAATATCAATCATATAGCAAAATAATAACCCATTTTTTCAAGCTAAACTATTTCTCTTGACTTACATGCTCAAGAAAAGACAGAAAATCGATGAGCGTTGCAATGCTCTGTGAAGGGTAGTAAAGAGGGCTTCTGTCGGGGGAAATGGAAAGCTTTGGCACCCTTGGAAGTGTGGTTAGTTGTAATATTTCTTCCCATTACTTGTGCTGTGGTTTTACAAGATTGTAGCCCTAAAACTTTAAGGTTAAACAGCTCTAAAAATTAAAATGTAATGAGAATCTATCTGGAATAAAGGCTTCCTCAGTGCAGTGTAGGACACCTTCTAGGGAGACACAGCGGTCATCTTTAAAAAGAAACAGATCTGTGAGAAGTGTGATCCTAAAAGAAAGTGTCATTCCTGGAGGGCATAAGCATTTTAGGATTATTTAAGATACTGTTGTAGAAGAAGAAACCAGAGGCAGGACATTAGGCTGCTTCTCAGCCTTTTGGCCAAGATCAAGCCTAGTGTGCAGTATATCTCTCGGTTATGTGTGATTTTTGTTTCAGTCACCTGACGGGGAGACAGCAGACTCTGCCTGGATTAAGGCAGACGTCAAGTCCAGAGAGCAGCCTGGAACATGGAATGGAGAGAGGCTATTGCTGTTCTTTAGGGAATGATGAGATCGATTTCGGTGCAATTGCTGATCAGCACATAGGTCTTGATAGTGCTCAAGGCTAAAGAGGAGAAAATGCAACACAGTTGTCCTGGTTTCAGGTAGGATACAGTTAATTTTCCTCCTAGCAGCTGCTGTATTTTGGATTTAGTACGAGAAGGATGTTGATAACACTGATGATTTCAGTATGAAATCAAGGGCTTTTTCCAGTCTCCCATGTTCAGCCGATGAGCAGGTGTGCAGGCGCTGGGAGGGAGCACGGCCAGGCAGCTAGCCTGAGCTGGGCAGCGGAAATATTCCATACTATGGACACCATGTTCCGTTTATGGATGGGGGTTGTCTGAGGGGCAGGAATCTGCTCTTCCCCTTTCCATGGGTTCAAATCCACGTGTTTCTGTGAGTTCGGTCTTTTTCCATGAGTTTGAGTTATGTGAAATTCGTAAGTTTGGTGAAAACTGTGAGCTCTGGCAAACCTGTGAGTTTCACGATTACTGTTTGAAGGCCAGCTGCCAGTTGGTCCTTGGGCGGTGAGAAAATTGTGTTGTGTATAGTTTGTTTTGCATAGTCACTATTATTTTTAATATTAGTATTAGGTGTTCAAAAAACATGTAGATATGGTACTTCAGGACGTGGTTTAGTAGGCATGGTGGTGATGAGTTGACGGCTGGACTTGATGATTTTAGAGGTCTTTTCCAACCTTAATGATTCTGTGATTCTATTAGTATTTCCATGTTGTCTTATTAAACTGTCCTTATCTCAACCCATGAGTTTCCCTTTTGTCCATTCCCCTCCCCATCCCACTAGTGTGGAAGGGGAGGGGTGAGCGAGTGGCTGTTGGGTCCTAATTGCTAGCTGCCTGGTTAAACCATGACAACAGCAAAATTAACCAAATTGAGTCCATGAGAAGCACAAATAAGCAAAGTGTGGAATCACTTTTTTATATCTTATGCATTTATACATGAGTACGTTATTCTGGTGTGATGCAATATATTCTAATATGCTGTAAAAGAGAGACCTCTGGAGCACAAAAGCACTCCACTCTTGGGTAATTTCTATTTCAAAAGATAGGTTGACCAGTGGGTGTTCCCTCTTCCTTTAAATGTTATGGTTAGTGGGAGGAAACGGTTTGGAACAACTGTTGTTTTAATTAGTATACTCCTGATTATCTGTGGTCTGTGCCAGTTCAGTGCAGAATGCATAATTCTAGATTTGTCCTCACTGCTGCAGGCATGTCTCGTAGCCAAGAGCCAGCTCCAGAGGCTGCATGATCTAGATCCATCAGCTCCCTGATAACAGGTAGACTATGTGAAAGCTTAGATGATGCATACTGTGCTTTTTGACAAAAATATACAGCACAGAAAAAGTCTATGCCCTGCAGAATAAGTTTTTGCTGGTACGTGAGACCTGAATAAAGCAGGAATCTAAGAACAAATGGAGAAACCAAAAGTAATTAGCATTATAGCCACTTCCCTTCTTACGGGTTCACCTTCAACTTACCAATGTATTCGCTGATCATATGTAAACAGACCAGTGCTAGGAAGGAGAAATATTTGGAAACATTTTCTCATTCACATTAATAATGAAAAGTAACATTTGATTCCCTGGGCACTTTTTCAGCTCAAGCTCTGAAACTGAACCTAATTACCAATGTTACATTACAAAGTGGAGCCTTTTCTGCTTAGGGAACAGAACAGACATTAATGAGAGCTTCTATCTGTGTTGTTTTTTAAAGATTTTCTGCACAGTAAGTTTAGTTTATTCAACATGCCACTCCTTGTCTTAAAGTAGCAGACCAAAAAAAAAAACCCACCACCTGAACACCCGGTCTTTGCCTTTTAGTTTATGTGCTTGATTTATTTTTTTCCCAGAGAAAAAATAAAACATTTTAATTTGACTTCACTGTTGTATGGTTAGTTACCAACCTGAGATTTCAGTGAAATGTCCTTTGTTGAAGATTTAGAAAAACAATCAGTGTGCAGCAAATATTGATATGACTCTTAATGGCAATTTAGCTGATTAATATCCTTTCATGCTTTGCAGCATGAAACACATCGTTTTAATGAACGCCAACAATGAAGAGTGTACCAGGTGTGTTACTACGAAACAATCTGTAGTGTGATTTAATTAATCAAGTGTTGCATGGAGCAATTATGAGCAACCTTGTGTAAGTGGCAGTGGTACGTGATCTTCGATTTTAAAATTGGCTTTAAAGAAAGACATCATGGCTTAATAACTGTGCTTTACCAGTCACAGTAGAAACCCTTGTTTAATGAGGCATTTGTTTTTTGGTGTTCTGTTTGTTGTTGATTTTTTGCTTGTGTTGTTTTTTTGTAAAGTGAAGGGAGAAAGAAAACAATAATGATTTTGAGTGTTTGTAACTGGATGGATGAAAAAATCACTAGTCTATTGAATATGTTACTGAATTGTATTCTTTTAGCACTTTTCACCTATGCACCTTTCCCTGAATCTGCTGACTTCATTTTATAATAACTTTGAGGGGCTAAAGCTGCTCCCGCTGAGGAAGGGACGTTCCTGGCCAGCCTCAGGTGACAGCTAAGCATGTGTAGGTGATACCAAAGCCCAGTGGCCCGAGCTGTGCTCTGCCAGGTTAGCAGAGCTGCTTCGTGGGAGCGTTTTGATGGAGGGGAAGAGGATTCAGCTCAACCACAGGACGTAGAGGCAAGAATGAAACATTTTCAGAATGAGCACATGCCTGTTCCATTCAAAGCCAACCCAAAATCAGAATGGTCCACAGTGCTTAGGTGAAAACCCGAGGATCTTTCATTAAACATGACTGGAACACAAACCTATTTGGAGAATTAGGAAGGTTTCCCTTCTGTTTGTTGGAGAAGTTATTATGACTGATTTACCTGTCAAACAACTCTTGCCCTCTCAATAGAAATTGGAAAGGTTTATCACCTGCCCTCTTGCTCTCTTAGCAAGATTACAGTTGAAATGTGTTACCATACTGTTGTTAATCCCTCTGCTATAATTTTCTTCAAATATCAAAGTAGCGAAATCATTGTGTTTGTTTAGATCTTAGCATAAACTATTGATGTGTGGATTTTTCCCTGTCCAAATTCTAGCTCCAGGAGAACCTTGCTGTACTTTGATAAGTGCACTTATACTCCTGATGTCGGGTCTCTCATGGAACTTAATATAGTGAAGTGTAGCTCAGACTCATTCCTTGCAGAAATTGTGGGACAGAAGTGTGGGCACTAGTTGTTACACAGAAGCACAGTTATTTTCCCCTTTAAATTCTCTGTCGGGCATTTGTAGATGAATTTCATTCCCTCTAAGCTGGAGGCAAAAGGAGGTAAAAAAAAACACTTCAGACATTAGCCCTACAAAGTAAGCATGTACAAAAAAAGCAGGGAATTAAAATCAATAGCTGAACTAAGCACTAATGGATGGAGAAAACTTTATGCAAGACAAAAAGATCTGCTACTATTCAGCAGTTAGATTCCTGTTCAGAGCACTTTTCAGAGCTTGTTAGATTAACACTTCTGTGTCACTGTGGTTTAAGATTTCACAGTGGAACAGACAGACAAGTGAATACACAAACTCTGGCACAACTCCCAGTGACGTAATAGTGGGGAAAGAGAGACGGAAGCTTTCATTCTTAAATATCTGCAGAAACTTGGTGTGCAAAAAACCTGGTACGTGAAAACCTTCCTGTTCATGTAAGGACTGTGCCCTAGGGTGTAAGAGGTACTGTCTGCAACTGTGTGTACACACAGGAGAGGACGCATGTGCGTTTCTGAGCATAGTCCTAAAAATTAAGCTTACTTTTAATTTAAATGGAGACCCCTCCTGGGCCTTCAGCTGGCAGCAGAGCTGAAGCTCTTGGTGCTCTTTTTCTAAAAGCAGGGGGTTAAGGACATACAGCAAATTATTTTAAAAATTACTCCTAGTCCTTATTCAGCTTCCTTCTAACTTGCATGGACTGCTTTGTAGAGTACACCCTGATATATCTCTGGAATACTAAGAAGGAAATTTTGCAGTTTCCTGGCAAAACCTAGGAAGAGAAGTTTAGCTCAACATGGTGGACTTGTTCACATATTTCGGAGTCTAGCTTTCTTCTATTCTAAAGAACTCTGGCAAAAATTTCTTTTTACTTGATGTGCCTTCTAGCTTGCAGTGCCACGCCAAGAGTAAAATCAAATACCCACTCCATTGGGTTCTTGGCTGAAACATAAACATAGTATCCTCCCAATGAGATGAGTGTGGTTATGGAAATATATACCTAGGTTACGGATGCCATGAGTATCATGAAGTCATAAAGTAACCTAGCCATTAAATGCCTTTACATGGAAGTGGAAAGCATAATTTCTTTACAGGAGCTGTATTTCACTTCTGCCAGGCCAGAGGCAGTGGATAAAACTTCTTCACCTTGTCTGGTGCTATAGGTGGAAAAAGCTGAGCAAAGCTGAGCTGAAGAGACACAGGCAGAAATGGATTGCACGACTAAGGGCACAAACAATGAATTACAGACATTCAGCTCTGGACTATATAGGCATACTTGGACTAGGTCCCACCATGCTCTAGGTTAAATTAAGGAAATGGTTTTTATTTCTATTTTTTATACATTTTCATAAAATTACTTCTTTACCAATCAATTTTGAGAAAATTAATTCTTTTGGGTTTTTTTGTCAAAGAAGTTTCTTTAGCTGTAAGGCTGCACTTACCACTAACATTTATTTCTTTTAATGTCGTGTTGCTGCCTGCATTTTTTTAAAGAGCTATGGCATTTAGAGGATATGCATAAAAGAGTTAAGATGTCCAGAATGTCCAGTCAAACTTTGGTTTATGTGCTGCCTTTGAACATCGTGTCTCTTTATATACTACATGTGCTGAGGAAAAATAACAGCAGAGAATGTTCTGGGTTAAATTTTATGCGGTTCTGTCTTAAGATCCCCTAAAAGAAACAGAGCATGAAGTTTAGCCTGAAAGTCAACCTATTACGCTCTTTTATTTTAACACATAAAACTTGGGGGTTTTAAGATCAATCATGCAGAGGCCCAGAGGAATAGAGTAGCAATAAAATATCTCCCTTGGCTGTTAATTTTCTTGTTAAGGCAGGCCTTGAACTATGTACATTGTGAATCAGACTACTGTAATACTTCTAAAGTAAGTGGGACTTCATCATATGTTGAAATTTAATATTAAACTTTCCTTTTCTAGCAGTGCCCTTAAGGAAGTTCTGAAATGTTGAATGAGATTCACTTGACTCCAAGAGCTGGAACTTTAAAACAAACAGATTGAAGAGCCTGTGAGTATGATGAAAATAATCTAAGATTCTCGATGAGGAGAAAGAGCTCAAAGATTGCTTCATTCCCTCCCACCTGTACAATTCACAGCCTTTAGGGAGGAAAGTTTGTACTTCTTTCTATGGATTTTCTTCAAACCTACTGCTGTCTGAGGCAGCAGTTACTGCTTCTGAGTTTTTGACTTTTTTTTTCTGACTGCTTCTGACTTCCCCCCCCACCCCCACTTTCTGACTGCTTTTGCTTCCTTTTTAGCCTGTTTCTTTTGCTGAGCTGGAAGCTCATATGGGCTAAAACTAGCACTGTCAGCAAAATATATCAGCCTAAGCTCTCATGGTTTCATACTCTAAGGAAAAAGAGGATAAGCTCACAGAGTAGAGAAGATCCTAGAGAACATTTCCTTCTAATAAGCATGTGTAGAACTCTGTATGCAAGGTTAATTGATTTTTGTCTTTTGGACTCTGGGACAGAGGGATTAGATATGCTTGGAGAAAAGGTATGTCTGAAAGATGGACCTAAACCCCATTGTACCTCACAGAGGAAGGAAAGATTATTCATTTTCCTCATTGTTTTACAATATTGATGATGTTTTGATTGCATATGAATGTGATGAACATGAAGTAGGTGTGTTAGACCTGTTTCTTTTTCCGATTACAAAGTTGTCTGCTCAGAACCCTGAACTGTCTGATAAGCCTACTTAAAAAAACAATCAATAAAAAAAACCCCAACATCAAAAAATCCAACAACAAAAACCCCACCCCAGCTTAATATTAAAACCCTCAGTAAAATCTCTGCTTTGGTGTTTTGAAACTGTTAATTGCCTATTGGCTTGATGATTCTAGGTAACACACAGTGCACCTTCTCCAAGATCACACCACTGCCAAACCATGACTCACTCATTCCCTAGCCCCATAGTCCTGCAGGGAACTGAGCCATGCCAGACCTTTTCATAGCTTATTTCTGTCTCTGTGCTGGATCAGCTGCACTGGGTGATAAGCTCTGTCATTATAAAATCTAGATGTTCACGAGTCATGACTCAAAAGTTCTGAAATTAGCTTTCAGATCAAAGTGCTTATATGTATAGATGCACATACATACACACACCCTCACATGGACACAAATTATACAATACATAATTCTGTATATAAGAATTATTGCATTTCTTTTTATTTGATATTTTATTTCAGCCTTTCAGGTTTACATTTCACAGTGTTTTCTTTACATGCTTGAAAGTTAGAAGCCTTTGTTTTATCTTAAACAAAAACACCCCACTCAGTTTCTTATTTCACTGAAGAGCTGTGGAAACTAGTTTCTAAAATAAGAAAAGACAAAAAAAAATTAAGCAAGTGAGTAATGTTGTTTTGGTGAATCAGAGTCAAAGTTGAAATACAAACACATTTTCTGTCTGTCAGAAGCAGTTTTCCTCCTCCAGTCTATGTTAGGACTAGCCTACTCAGAGCAGTAGACCCTGCCTAAGCATTTGTTTCAAGGTGTGTAGGGCTATACCTTTCCTTGTATAAGATCCTAAATATCCATGCTGTACCTACAAGGTCAGAACGCACACGTGCATAAAATTTGGGGTTGGAATGGACTATAATGTGGCAATATGGCAGACTGGCATTTAACGTATATAAAGGCATGTTTCTGACATAGATTGCAGGAGTATAGATTATAGATTAAGGCTTCCAAATTGTCAGTGCTTTCTGAATTTCCACATAGATGTAGTCAATACATAAGGCATGACTTGCACATGTTATATTGTTCTTACCCAGTCTTTCCTCCATCCCTCTGTTTTGTGCTTTGACAGCATACGTGGTAGAGAGCGTGTCTGTAGTCTGCACAACTTGCAAGACCGCAGGTGTCTGCTATTGCTCTTCAGGGACTGCAAAGGAGTTCTGTCACCTCTTTCTCCTGTTTTATTTATGGGGCCTGATTTAGTTGTAAGTCAGTTTATAAAAAAAAAATCAGAAATGTAAAACATTTACATTTTACAGTAGAAACTGTAGACTTTATTATTTATTGGTTGAGAGCGCTCTTTTTTCCTGGGACAGATTTTGCATCTGAGAAAGGTAAAACAAACTGAGTCATAAGAGAATTTGCCTAGTGGAGGGTGCTCTCCTGATAGCAGCTGTGGCCTAGGTAAGATCCTGTGGATTTATTCATGGTGCTGTGTAACTGGGGAGACTTCCACTGATCTCCATTTCCACTGGGAGAGATAGTAATGAGTTTAAACTGGAGCTGGGAAGGTTTGTGTTGGATGTTGGGAAAACCTTTCGAATAGCAAAAGTGGGTGAGGAGATTGCCCAGAGATATTACGGAATACCTATCAGTGAAGATTAAGTCAATACTAGAGTCTAACATTAGAGGAACCTGTCACTACGTGTCAGAGATAACTCAGTGCATCACATCTTACTTTTGAAGCATTTTTGCTGGGTAAAATAGCTGTGTATTAACATGTGGCCTAGTAAAAGTATATGAAAAGCAAGGAACCCTTCCATACCCCTACATCAGGGTTACCTCTGTCTTTCAGGAGATGGGGGTTACTTCAGCTGGGTCACTATAGTTCCCTGCATCTTTAAAACCAGTCTCTTTAGAAGCCAAGGACCACTATTTGCTCATGTCATGAGCTACTGTCTCTTCCCCTCAGCTGCCAAACTTTGTTTCTGTGCTTTTTGTTTTAGAGGAGGAAGAATATTTCCCCCTGTGTATAAATAGAATCTTAAAATGAAATAAAACCTACACTATTTAAAAATAATAATAATAATAAAACTATCACATTGCTAAGTATTGCTAATACTAGAAGCAGATGTCAGGGACTATCTGTGCTTTCACAGCACACTTTATCATACTATTTGAAGGAGTGTGCTGCTTCTCTTGTGAGCATTGGCAGGTGTTTCTCCTGGGCTAATGTCAGAACTCTTGTTCACCGCAGTGAGAAGTGACTCAAGTATGGACTATGTAAAGACTTTGTATTGGGTACTTGGAAAATAAAACAGAACTGGAGAGGCTTTCTTCCTATAAAACCACATGATTTCTGTACAAGGTGCAGGGCTAGGCCCCTCCTAGAATTCAGGACAGGCCAAAATGCCCAAACAGGCATCAAACGCACTCAGACTATGCAAGCCAGTCCAGCTCTCATTTAGGGATCTGCTGCCATGTTATACCCCTGCTTGTTGGGAAGAGGCAAGGAGCACAGGATTGCTTTTGGTTTCCTTTTACAAAAGGAGAGTAGACAAAGAACACACTGAGTAAGGGCTGTGCATAATGGTTTGGGGAAAAAAAAAATCAGGTATTCAAAAAAATGCATATGTTAGTGTAGTTCTTATCCTATTTGACTGATTATGGTTACTGTAGCCGAGAGTGCTGCTTACTGTAGTTGGAATATGTACTTTCTTCAAGAAATAGTAAAATAAATAAAGTATTCTACTTGTTTATAAACTTCTTATGAGGAAGAAGTTATCAATGCCCATTTTTCTTTCTGTTTATGAAAGAGGTCAGTGGGTTTGCTGGTGTGTTGTATGAGTTAGTTATGTCAAACATTCCTAAATGATCACTGAAGAAATGGGGATGGAAAATCAATACTACTCAGAGGGCTAAGAAATTTAAAGCAATACCCATTCAGAATATTCACTCAGGTTGGCATGTTTCAGAAAACATGGGGCCAAACAGCTGAAGGGCAAAAAAACATCATGGTGCTGTTGAAATAACTTCAGTTCACATATGCCTTACTGACTGCTGTTGAGCCATCTGAAAATGGCACTACTAAAGCAGACTCTGTATGTTGTCTGGTGTCATGAAGGCTCTGGGACACTGGTCGTTTAATTGTTTCCTGGAAGGCCAGGCCTTGCTTCAGAGTGAGAACAAGCTGAAGTTCATGGGCTCTTGGAGGCTTAAGGCAGAGCTGGGAACAGGATCCAGGTCTCCTTTTGTTCAAGTTAGAGAGAGGGAGAGACTTGCTCCATGATGTGGCTCAAGAGGAGAGCATGAAAAGCAGGAGAGTGGCCGAAGGCTGAACTTTGGGCATATGGGCAAGAAGAGTCTGCAATTTTTTTATTTTTTTTATTTTTTTTTAAGGTGCTACTTGGTGCATGTGAGTATTGGGCCTTCCGTTGCATTAACCTGCTGCCTTTTCGCTTGAATTCATCTGTGAAAATCAGAGCCTACATAAGAGGTGTTGCTTACATAATTCATACATTTGTCCCTAAGTTTTAAGGGTAAATACATGAGTTAAATCCTTCTGTACCGGCCCTCTCTTCAAACGTGTATGGCATCTGAGTGGTTCTACACCGAATGGGCTGAACTATGGTACATAAAACTTTTGTACTACACAGAAAAGTTGAAGTATTGCAGATACTTAGGATACAGTTGAAGTATTGCAGATATTTAGGATACAGTTGTGTGCATTGCAGCACATTTCTCTGGGGTTCTGAAGTATTACATTTGATAATTTGATAAGCATATGAAATTTAATAAAGTCTAATTAACAATATGTAATAAAATCTACGGTAAAAGCTGTTTATATATCTCTCATAAACAGGACATTTTATGTCATAATGTCTGAACAGTTAGCTGCGTGTGTGCTAAATGTTGCTTTTAATTAAACAATAAAGAATGTAACAACCTTTATTGTATTGTTGTAAATTTTGATGTGGTACAACAATTTGATTCCTTAAAAATTAATTGCCTAGGAGTGTGTTTAAGTAATATTGATTACTCTAGTGCCTCATGTTGATCTGTGATACTTAACCCGGCATTTAAAATATCTTTTTTCCATTATCCATTTGTGATGCAAGAATAAAAGCAAAGTACAAAACAAATAGGCACTTGAATTCTAATAGCAATAAGCAATAAATGTCAGGCATCTGGAAATTATGGTTGCAATTTCATCAGAGTACACTTTGTTCTTCTATTATGCCTGCATGAATTTTGCTACAGGCAAAATCTATTACAGATAACAGTTAAGAACCTTTCTAATCTACACAGATAGTCATGGAAAAATGCTAGAAAACGAAATGTCTGAAAATGTAATATTGCCGAGTAAAACTGATACTCGTAGAAAATGTAATCATATTTAGAACTGCAGAGATAATTTCTTGAAGATGATGTTGAAACAGAAATTTCTGGGATGTTTGGTCCTGCTGAAGGGCATATAACTAATAATATGAAGTGTATCATTAAATGTGTTTGTGTACTGTATATAGATAGATATGTATCTGTATACTTTGGGCTAGTTATTTTGCTTGTTTAATGATTGTTACCTGAAATAGCACTTACCAAGTCAGAGTACACATTAGAAGCCAGTGCTTTTCCATTGCTGATGATTATATTTGAGTAGTGGCTATTTCTGCTCCAGGTCATCTCTATTGCCCTATGAAGGCAATCTCTATTGCCTGTGAAATAATTCATTTTATACTTTTTATCATGCATTATGATGCTTTAAAGCTCTTTAATTGACTCTGTGAAGATTTATGGCCTGTTGATCAACTATAATTCTGTCAAGTTCTAAAAGTAGTTTGTTTTACGTAGCATTTTGGTGCCAAAATTCCATGTTCTAGATGGCTTAAATTCATCCTAGGGTTACACTGGAATAACGCAAAGCTTAGACTTGAGTAAGGCTGACACTGGAGTTAGAGAGACGCTTAAAGTTTTGTACTTATACTTCTGTTCTGGGACATAACATAGAATTGAAAGGATAACTTGATCGATGCTCTTTAAACAATCTTTTTACCAAATTGAAAGCAGGTGTATTAGCTTGAGTTCATCTTTATCTTTTTAGTAAGAAAGTCTAAATTCCTCTTTCAGTGTAAACATCAGTCCTAGAATTTCTTCCGTACTTGCTAAGGAAGATCTCTTTTGCAATAATAAAATGTACAAATATATCATTTGCATCTGCAGTGTGCTTTCTTCACTAACTAGATATTCTTTTCAATCACCGCTAAAAGGTAGATAAGCATAAAACTTAGTGCATGTTCATGCAGAAAACAGCACAATAATGGAAGCGTTAAAACTTGTAATTGTACAGTGCTTGTAGTTGTTTTTTGATTAATAGGTGTTGTTAAAATGTTATGAAATATGATTAAATAAGTTTATGCGATGAATTATATTCTAACTTCTGTACTGATGAGTCAAACAGTCTTAAGGGTAAGTCTTTGCTACCAAAATGTTTGGTGGAAGTAAGGGTGGAAGAGTTTTGAGGAATAAATTTGGAACAAGAGTTGTTTTTGCCTTGTGATGTGTGACTTGGTGTCAGTGGAAATTGGTGAACTGTGAATCTCTAAAATTCTTGTCCTACTCCTTTTAGGGAGAAAAAAAAAGAGCATTAAAAGAGTACATGTAATTAGCTCTTTACTAGTAGAAGGAAAAAGTTTATTTCATTATGAAAATTAAGATGCTTTTTTCACTCAGTCATCTGATATCTGGCCATCCTTTAGGTTTTTGAAATGAAAAAAGGAATTATTGGTCAATATAAAATAGTTCATGACTTTAAACAGAATCTGTTTCCAGTTTTGCGTGTTTCAGAGATGGGAAAATCTGTATAACGCTTTCTCCGTATATTTTTTGGGGGGGAAAGGGATAGTTCTCTTTGGCTGGGAGAATGTTTCCTAGTGCTCTTTATAAATAAGTAGAACCTCTTATGTATTTTTTTTTTTTTCTTTAACTGATAGGTTTGGAGTCACTTAAGTACTTGAGGAGCAAATGCTAGCTTGGGCTATTTGTATTTAGAAATGTTTTCTTTGAACAGAGAGATAGAATTTGGTTTCTGGAAGGGGAAACAAATCAGTCCAAATGCTGCAAGCAACATGACTGGTTGGCAAGTTCTTGTGTGGATTCCAGCAAAGCTATGTAGATTTACTGAGTCATGAAAAAGAGTCCATGCCAATTGTACATGTAACTTGGATGAAGAGGAGGCTTTATACTCCCTCAAGTGTCTGGATCATGTACAGAAGTTAGTGGACCTGTCTATAAAATTCAGGAATTAAGCTGGTCATGGCAAACTAAGAACATTTTCAGCTTCTTTTCTACTCCCTTGCCACACTCTTGGTGATGGACAGTTCAGTACGATGACCACGTGGTAATGTTGGCAGCTGTGCTTACGAAGGTTTCAACAGCCCTTATCTGTCCTCCTAAAAGATAATCTACACAGAAACTAAATCCTGAAGGTGAAAATGAATCTTTGTATTAAGTGTAAACTCTTACAATACTTGTGATGTCTTTTCATGGGTGTTCTTGTTCTGAAATGTATGATCAATCCAACTGAAGAAATGTAAAAACACTTTCATATTTAGTATCAGAAAGAACAAAGCATATTAATGCCTTTAATTCCACTAAGGTTGCAAACTCTAGGGCTAGAATTATTTGTGATTGCACATATGTGTTTTTTTTTTTTTTTCTTAAAGAAAAGAGGGCAGATTCTTACTTAAATGGGACTACATGTGTGAAGAGGGTTCATATTTCCGTTCTCGTTGTGAGATCACAATCAGACTCCAGTCTTTGGCATTATTTTTACAAGGAGACAGAACATGCAACTACAGGAATAAATAGAATGCTTTTTGAAAGATGTGCTGTATTAAGCACCAAGTTAATATTCAGTTTGCAGCTGGTTATACACAGTAACTTTTATACTCAGATCAAATACTCATTTAAATAGAATTTATTTCAAATGGCATACAAAGATCATTTTCCTGTATACATAAGGGAATGTCATTTTGAATGAAAATGCTTTATCTGAATAAATTTCCTCATAATTTTGCTGATTATGGGTAGAAGTCTTGTATTTTCATGTAGATTTTTGGTACTGTAAGCCTTCTATCTCTTTGTTGAAGTTTTATATTTGGATAATTTAAAAATTCTGGATTCTATATTAAAATGTACAAAATATCTAAAGGCATTTTTCTTCAACCTGAGATTTTTCATTCAATTCCCTGGTATGTCACGAGCATTTTAAACATTAGTAATCTATTCATTTTAAAGCCCTTTAATTCTAATAGTGTTCAGAATAGCCTTAACTCAGGATCACAGAATTCACTCCAGATCTATTCCTTGTATCATTACGACTCAGTTGCCCTGTTTTGAACCCGATGACCCTTGTTAGTGTCTTACAGTTGCCTTTAGATATTACTCTAATTCCTTGTTTCTTCCTCAGTTTTGCTCTTTAGCTGAGTTTAAGCAGGTTGCAAATATTTCTCTTCTCTCTCACAAAATTCTAGCTGGGCTGGCCTGTTTTTCTTGCAGTTTGTGAAATGCAAGAATTATCCAAGAATCCACAACATTGTCCTTGTGGCTTTTGACTGGTTTTCTTTGTAAAAAAACTTTCCTCCGATGTCTCCTGAAGTTCAGGTGACTATATACTCATGCAAATCACAATCACAGTGATAACTTTGTCGTTGCTGTATGCCAATAATGCTATGGGTCTCCATTGATTCATTCTTCTCCATCACAAATTCAAAACTCTGTCATCTTCCAAGAGCTGCTCTTAGAATCTGTTTCTTTAAAGTTCTTTGCTAAAATGTTCCTCTACCCGCATATGTTCTGACTCCTCAGTTTTGCCAAAAATAGCAAACTTTGGTGTGCTTCTCCCACATCAGACCTTCTTTTATGCTGTTCTTTTCTATTCGCCCTAAAATAATTCATGAGGCCACTGCTATGTGCTGCTTAAGGCCTCATCTAACAAGTTGTTTGTGAGGAATTAACATCCCTATCCTGGCACACAAAAGTTATGATACTTTTAAAGGCTGGATCAGGTGTAAGTTGTGCCCATTTGAATTACCTTCACCTGGCTTTCTGTCCTATATACACTGTTTCCTTTCTGTGGTCCCAGAGAAAACAAGTCCTGAAAGCTGGGCTTGGCACCAGGACTGGCTTGGTGAGCACTCTCTCTTGAAGACTCTGAACACGCTAAGTTGCTTGTAACAAAGACCTCATCCTTTCTTACTGCTGACATAAGTTTCACACACCTTATGATGAAAATCGAGACACTTCCATGCCCTAGTTTAGGTTAGGACAGTAAAAGTTTTGGGCATTTCTGGCTCTCAGATACATTATTTTTACTCCTGCCCCCTAAATCCTCTTTAAACATGTCAGTACTTCTGGGTTACTTAGTCCAAACTTTGTTGCTAGAGGCTTAAACTGTGAACTTAAATATTTAGTTATCCTTATGTTACATAAATCTTACTAGCAAAATGTGTGGTTTATTCTATAAAAGAAAATCTGAAAATGTAACATGAGCTGCAGGTATTTACGATTACCATAAACCACTGATGGAAGCATGAACATAAATCCTTACCTTTTATAGGGCACAGAGATTCTGGGAGAGATGCTGTCTGGTAGGTTCATCTGTGCTTTATGTTGACTGCAACATCAGAAAATGCTGTTCAGTTCTGTAATAACACTGTTGTGGTCTTGGTATCGGTTAAAAATATCACAGCCTGTGAGATACAAGTGGGAAGGAACAGATGCCTGAAAAGCGCAGTGTAGAGGGGGAGTTTGAGTGCAGTGATAATGTGGGGCAACATGGACCTCAGTCAATTTGGAAACTTGGAGTTCTTGCACAATTGAGTTCTGGGCTTCCTAATGACCTTTAAAATAAGAAATTATTTTGCCTATCTGCATCTGTCTGTAAAGTGAGAATGGTGATATTTCTTTCCCTTGTGAAGCTCTATGTAAGACGAAGGGAATCTTATAAATTATTATTTAAGTAAGCTCTGCTATTGTGACAGCACAGATGTCAAGTAGGACCAGGAGACCAGGCTTCTTTCCATTAAAAGCACAATTTAATACAACCTTATAGATTAAGTCAAGTGTCCCGATTCTGAATCATTTCTTCTGCATTTTTTCTGATCTGTCTTTCCCCCCACAATCTCTTGGGGAAAAAAAAAAAAAAAAAAGAAATCATGTCACCTTGATTTTCATGTACAGCTGTGGAAAAAGGGGACTAACATTTACTATTAATTTACTAGCTATTCTATCCAATTTATTCATTAGGTTTTCTTGTACAGTGTGTTTGGAAAGGCTTGCAATCAGTCAATAGACCATAGATAGAAGAACACAGTTTTAGATGGGAAACTTAGAGTGATATATTTTTCTCTCTTATTGTATGGATTTCCAGGTTCTCTGCAGTAGAAGCTGTGACCTACTTAACACAAATGAGATTGCTTAATGACTGCTGATTGGTTGTCAGAGTGTTTTCTTTAAATATACATATCCATCATCAGCTGCTTTGTAATAATAAATGTCTCTTGTGTTATCCCATTTGTCTGTTTATATCACAAAGTAATGTCATACTATAAAATGCAAATGTGTTCACTGAGATAAGTTTGCTTTCTCCTGCTGAGTAGTGTAGCTATGTTACATGACATACAAGGTGTCAACTAATTATGTATTAATGTATCTCTTATATAATTGAATTTCAGAAATAATTGCTTTGAAGTGAATAATCCTCTAAACTGCTAGGCAAAAGCTACCAAAAAACGACCGTGCACAAGAAATAACGCAGATATTCTGTGGAAGGGATTTGTATTCAGAGATGCGATAAGATGTCCAAGGCAGTGCACAGGTAGCATGAGGGATAGCTAATATCTTGTAACATTTTTGTCATCTTTATTCTGCTTCTGGTTATGTGCCTTGTTCATCAAACGTAATGGCGGAGGCTTGCTTTAGTAGAAAAGGAAGCTATTTCTAATGTTGTTAAGCCATAAATGAACATAATTTGAAGCTTCTGAGTTTTTCCGCCCCACCGAATCATTATGAAATAGATGGCTATTTATTTCTAGTATTCAGAATTGTTGTTTTGTATTGCATTTACAACTGGAGTTGTTAAGAATATCTAGATGATAGTTTCATAAATTATGTTGCAGATAGCTGATAGTTTCATAAATGACTGTTTTGGTTGTGCACTATTAGAGAAAATGAGAAAAAGAACCACTAAACTAGGAAGCAATTACATTTTAAACAAATGCTTTAAAGGTGTTATTTAATTTTTCAAAAGGAGGCATTTTTAGAATCCAAAAGGAGTAAAATTAGTCTACTTGGATTGAATTCAGCAGGAGCAAAACAAGGTCAGTGTAAGATGTCTTGAGAACGTGATCTTAGGTAGCTGATGTCCATGAATACTGGATAGATCATCCGGAAGTTTGTAATTACGGCTTTTAAGAAGTATCAAGCCCTTGACTAGATTTCCAAAAGTCCTTCCACTCTAATGAAATGTGGTCTTTCAGTTTAAAACCCTTCTGGTATTCTTCAGGAACCTCACTAAAATGAAGAGGTCTGGACACATCCCCCTCACAGCTCGGACTTGAGCTCTCACCATGATCAATCAGTCTTTGTACATCGCACTTCAAAATCTGCAGTCAGGATATTCCTGCTATTCTGTGAATGCCCTAGTTGCCTCCCCAAACTGCAGATTTATGGACAGGGGAAAAATAGTTTTGTTGTGCAGACTGTGTTTTTGCATGGCCAACTAATCATTTGTATTTTCTCTGAGTTGTGCAGACGTGTTTGCTGGGGTAGACATGGGAATAATAAGGACTGTTTTACTCCTGTTACGAATATACTCCTCTGCACCCACATGGGCTGAGCCCAACTGGCTAATCACTTCTGTCTACATTTCACTTCATGGAATGTTTGTTTTTAATGTGAACTAATTCCCAAATTCATTGCACTGAAAAGTCCTCTGTTTGAAAGCTAGCAAATGCCAATTATGAAGATATACCTCCCTAGCCAATTAAAATGTGCAGGTGCAATAACTTTGCTATCAACAGCTTTGATGTTTATCTAGAAAGTTTGTTTCAAGAAATGTTTTGAAATAGTATTGGGAAATAAACATGTTCTTACTTTGTGCTGAAAAGGTAATTTAGGAGTACTGGATTCAGTACTGACTGGCTGTGTTGATCTGAATTAACCCCCACTATTTCAGCGACCAGGGAAAGAGTCACTCTGGATGAAGAGGAAATAGGAGGAGAAAACCGTATTAACCTCTGTTTAGTTAACAGTAGGGACTCGGATGACAAAAGAGGACTATCCTCACAGATCGTTAGATTCATCTAGTTATTGTGTAGGGGGCAACTGTGCTTCCATAGCCTGGCTATCCTTTGCACAGAGCAATAGTTCCTTACCCTGAAGCCAGCAGGAATACAATGAAGCGCTATAATGACAGTGACAATGAAGGAGGCAGTTTTATTTAGAAAATGGAACATAATAAACTGTGCAAAGTATTTGGAGTGAAATACGTACTGCTCCCCAGATTTTGATAAGTGTTTTCCTAGAAATGCACAGGGATTGCCTATTAGAAAGAGTAAGGCTAAACCCAGAATCAGGAGGGCTCCAGGAGTCTGTGTTAGCTAAGCTGTCTAGGGTTAGGTTTCAGTTTGCTGCAGTAGCGCTACGCAGCATTCAAGAAGTGCTGCACAGTTTTTCCGGTTTCCAGCAGGAACTCTGAGAGTTTTGCCATCTCTTCTCCTTACCTTGCCCATTACTTTCCCTTTTTCAGGTTTCAGTAAGATCTTTTAAAGGCTTGTTTTACAGGTGCAGTTTCTCCAAAGTAAGCCATGACTTATCCTTGCGCAAAGCTGTGAGATTAGATCTGGTATCCTAAAAGAAGGTCTTGGAATACTCTTCAGACATTGGGAAACACAAAAGCATAATCTCTGGAAAGTTGTTTATAGCTGATTTTTTTTGTTCAGGTGGTGGTTGTTTGTTTGGTTTTGTGTTGTTTTTTTTTTTTTCTCCCTGCCAAAACTGGTTATCCATTCATACAAAAGAATCCTAAGTCAAGAGAGTGACAGAGGTCTGGCTAGGTAAGGTTTGATGCAAGTGTATTGGGAACAGTTTGGTTGGGTAAAGGGTCTAAAAGACCTCTCTCTCTTCCTCTTGCTAATGGTCTTGCAGATTCCACCACGTCTGTTGTGGTCTGGTTCAGTGTTTTCCCACAGGCTGTGCCATCCCTCATTCTGTGATCTCACTCTTAAAACTTTGCATTCAGAGATTTTGGCTTCTGTGACATCCAGCTGGAATCATGCCCTACTTTGACAGTGGTGTATCTGTTTCTTCTGAGCCAGATGCATTTATTTTCATCTTTCTGCTGTGCCTCTGAACAGCAACTTCATAGTCAGGTGGACAGCTGGCATTTTGCTGTTGTCACCAGCCACCTTCATATTTCCAAAGGCAGCTCATGAGGAAGAAAATAATCCACACTCTTTCTTGCTGACATATTCGCTTGTGCAGATGTAGGACTTGCATGACAAAACTCTGTCCTTAATGACCTTGGAATATGTATGCCGATATCTTACGGAGTGTGAATCTGTGTTTGCTGGTGACCTCAGGCAAGCCAGACTGGGACCTGGCTGCAGAATGCACCTCTGAATGTGGTCACAGCATCTTAAAAACTTGTATAAGAATCCAAACCGCACATATGAGTCAAATGAAGGAAGATTGGCATGTAGCTACTTAACCACTGAAAAAAAGAGAACAAGTAGCTAGTTTCTCTTCCTTCTTCTAGGCACTTCTACTTGGACAGCTTAAGCTTATAACTCTGGGATACTCTTGCTTTTGTGTGCAAGGGGGAAGATGTTCAGCCTAGTAGAATTCTATTGCCCACCTCCTCCTTGCTAGTTGCAGATATACACAGCTGTGTAAGGCAGCTACTCCACATGAAGGTGCAGGACTTCCTTCACTGGGGTGGAGAAGGTGGTTTCTCTTGCCCTAGTTAGTCTAATTTACACATTAACAGAATCACAGAATGGTAGGGGTTGGAAGGGACCTCTGTGGGTCATCTAGTCCAACCCTCCTGCCGAAGCAGGGTCACCTACAGCAGGTTGCACAGGACCTTGTCCAGGCGGATCTTGAATA
>Ga0065711_1031811_pt1 | contig 28680 bp, 19 predicted proteins | sample Hoacrofraction12_FD_59098 | JGI IMG/M metagenome (GOLD analysis project Ga0065711, IMG submission 59098) | Hoatzin crop microbial communities from Cojedes, Venezuela - Epithelial fraction 12 v2 (version 2) | ecosystem: Host-associated > Birds > Digestive system > Esophagus > Crop | place... | reverse complement strand
CCAGCAGCTCCTCATCTTTCTTGAACTGGGGAGCCCAGAACTGCACACAGTACCCCAGATGGGGCCTCACCAGGGCAGAGTAGAGGGGAAGGAGAACCTCCCTCGACCTGCTGGCCACACTCCTCCTGATGCACCCCAGGATCCCCTTGGCTTTCTTGGCAGCCAGGGCACAATGCTGGCTCGTGGTCAACCTGTTGTCCACCAGGACACCCAGGTCCCTCTCCACACAGCTGCTCTCCAGCAGGTCCGCCCCAAGCCTGTACTGATGCATGGGGTTGTTCTTCCCCAGGTTCAGGATCCTGCACTTGCCCTTGTTGAACCTCATTAGGTTCCTCTCTACTGATTGCTGCTTCTTAGCATGATCTAAGCTTTGCCACTGGGAGAACTGGCAGGTTTTGAGGCAGAGGTCTGCACCAACCTTGTTGTGTGTATCTCTTCAAGAATTTTTTTTTCACATAGATTAATGGACATGCTTTATGGTTGTACAGTTCTTCCTTTAATGTATTCTAGGGGTGATTCCACCAAAGGCATTGAATAATCTGCTTAGTTTTGATCATTCATGTGCTGCACAGCATATTTGCTTTGGAAAATATTATCTAATAATATGCTAGAATGCAAAGAACCATGGCAGCGTGGTCTCAAGCAGTGAATTCTTCCTTGGCAAAGAGATGCTGAACAAGAAGAGTACCACAGTTTATCAGACACTTGGCAAACACAAAAACTGCCAAGGTCTAAAAACTGGCCAAGCTTAGCCTCTCGTCAGTGCTCAGTTGCTGCAGGATTCTGTGTGTTCCATCCACATATTTATAGTGGTGCCCAGACTGCGTATTTGGGCTTTTCCTGAAAATTTCCCCCATTAATATGGCTGAGTGTCAGTAAGCACCTTCTCCTTCTAAATGCCAACAATTAAAATTTTCCCCATGGAAGAATTCTGAGACTGTACTGTCAAACCCTCCTTGAGGTAACCGTACTGGCTTGCTAGTGTTGAGTCTTGACCCCTTTGTTTGGTGTAGATCATACGATGAGCCTCAATCGCTGCTAGCTTGAGGCATGACAGCTTAGCTGCCCTCTGCACTAACTGCAGTTTAGGATATTATACATGTAATTTTTTCTGGCCAAATAGTAAACTTCTCCCCTCTTTTCTCATTTACAATGCGTCTAAAATGCACGTGCAGCCATTGAGTTTGGGCCCAGCCTATGCTTTCCATCTAGAATTCAGGTGGATTTCTGCTTCGTTCATGTTAATTCCCAAAAGCACAGATGCCCTTCTCACAACAGCAGTGTTCTTTTGATGCATTTCACTGCCCCGTTTGGAGTTTCTGTAGGTGCTGAATCAAGAAGAAGCTTTTGGCTGCAGCAGCTCTGCTGGAGTAACCAGCCCTGCTGTCCTTGCAGGATGTCTGCACAGCAACCTGCGTGGTAGGAAGCCACAGAGACGGGCCGGTGCTGAGCTGGGTGCTGCAGCCGCTGTGGGCTGCTGCTCACAACTCCATTCAGTTTTTGTCACTTTTCCTCTTCTGCACTTCTGGAGTTGCTGAAAAACTTCAAAGTGCCATTATGGATAAAAAGCTCCAAGTATTCTCATTTGCAGATGGAAAACTAAGGAACCAGGAAACAAGTTTTCTGATGAGGAAGCTGTCTTGGAATGTATCAGATCTGTTGTAATTAATAATTCTTGTTTTTGAACACCTACAGATCCCAATTATTAATCTCAAATGCTGTTTGAGCTCTAGATGCTTTCCATAGAGCAAGGAGCTTTGCTTAGTTGCTAGGTGGTTTGGGAGGTGTGTTTGTTTTCTATTAGTCCGAACTTGCTACCTTTCAGAATCCGCCTGAGATTCTGGCAGCGTCTAGAAAGAGAGGTGGACTTTATCTTGTAGGATGGCTTCAAATTTAGCAGGAGAAATGTGCTGCAGCATGGAAGAGCCTCCAGTTTTGGAATACTGGGTAGTCCTATCTGTTGAAATAATAGTCACTGAGCTGAGAAACACGATGAACCTATTGTGCTCAGAGCAGTGTCAGCAGGCAGCTGTACACTGCAGTGTCTTTGGCTCCATTTGTCACTTGTGGAAGCATCTGTCTGCCTCGTATATTGCAGTGAGTAATCTTGATACGTTGGCTGTAAAGGGCGGAGGCGTTCAGACAGCTGAACCATGCAACATGAGGTCTGCTGTGTTATAGCCGTGTCGTGGCCAGAGAAGTGGTAACCTTGCAGAAATCTCATTTGTCCTTTTATTCATGTAGGTCAGATGTGCTGGTGTGCAGGCAAATGAACTGCTAATCCTCTCAAGAAATGAAATTTCATTTATGGAGGAGATAAGATGATTTTCATTTGCTGTGTAGGTCTTACTCCAAGTTTACCAACCTCAGGTTTCATTATCCTTTGCTGCGTATTCTCTTGCCTGATGACAAGGTTCATTCAGTTTTTGTCACTTTTCCATTTTTTTTTTCCAGAAAACCTATTAACTAAACCAATAAGAACACAAACTTTTTCATTGTCTAAATAATTAGAACTGTACTGGGAAATTCATTTTAACCACCACTTCTCTGTAGCTGTTGGTTTGGTGTGGGTCCTTTTGTGTGTTTTTTTTTTGTTTTGGGGGGGTGGGGGTGGGTTTTTGCTTTGGTTTGGGGCAGAATTATTATTTCATTTGCTAGTGCTGATTGGAAAAAAAAACAAACACAAAACCATCCCACTGTCAGAAATGGCCCTTCTCTCTCAAAAAGGAACATTTATTTAAGAGAAGCAAGTATCGTTAACGAGCAGGTCATGGGTGGAAGTCCTCTGAGCTGTGGTTTTAACCTGAGGGAGGAGGAAAGCAGTGGGTTATTCAAAAAGGTGGCTGAAATGAGAAAAGGGAACACAGTGTTGCAGAGGAGGGAAGTCATTAAGATGGCAGGGCTTTTGTGGTGGGTTTTTTTTCCCCCATCAGAAGCGTCTCTGTGGTGCCACACCAAGAACGGAGAAAAGTCTTGTGGAGGCTGGGGCAGGGAGGTTGGTTGTGGCAGGCCTTACGGAGTGGGTGACGGAGACAGAGAAGTTTAGGATGGAGGGAGAACTGATAGAAAAAAAAAATAAATTATTGGAAGACCAAGGTGAGAACAGGTGACTGACTTCTCATGGTGTAATGGAATGATTTAAGGACTTTGAGAGCAGAAGCTGACGCAAGATGTTAGAAGAAACCAGGTGATGGTTGAAAAAAGGAGGGCTTTGTGACAAAGCTTTTCCCAAGCAGCTGTTAGCATTACTGAAACTTTAGGTAATTTAATCTTGAAAGTTCATCTGCTTTCCTGAAAGCACCTTCCACAGGCTTCCATTCTGCCTCGAAGTAACAAAATCCCTTTGTGAACTGTTACTCTCGGCTCCTGCCCCCCTCCTGTCAAGTGTCTCTTCAAAACATTTTAGTGTTAAATGTCTTACAAGAAATTAAGTGATTGAATGTGGCTAGACTGAGCTACATATGCTTGCGTGGGACAAATATATGTTTGTAAACCATAAAAACCAAATATTGTCTTTTCATATATTTTATTCCCACCTTCTCTGTCTTCCTTTCTGCTTCATCCGTCTGGAATACAAGAAGGAATTGTGTGTTTTCCCTTGTCATTGTTGTCCAGTGTGGTAAATGATACTAGAAATAAGTAATAAAACTTTATAAATTTGTGAAAGTGTCCAAACAGTAAGTGATACAGTAAGACACATCAAATTATGAACATGTTCTGGGCATGATTCTTTCAACAAATGGAGATAGGTAGTTTGTATTTGATTTTAGGTTTTGAGAGCCTAGCAATTAAGGAACAAATTAATAATGGCAAGTACTTTTGATGAATATTTATTTTGATGAAAGCCTTTGAAATAAAGTCTGAGATCAGATGAACAAGGAAAATTATTTTTTTGAAAAGTCATTTTCAGCAACCTTATGGAGCTGGTAAATAGTGTCTCCTTAAGAAGATTGTCTGAAAGATCGAGAAGTGCAAGAGAATTAGCAATTAAGGAGGCACTTTCGAATGCATAATAGAGATTATCTGTCCTGATACAAAGGACAGATGGGACGTACATCTATGCCTAGATCAGATACTCTTTTTGCTTTGCAGCAGTTTAAGGACTTATATCTAAAGAGAGAAGCAAGTGTGCTAAATCAGAAAACAAATCTCAATTAGCGCAGAATTTAAAGAAGAACGAGCAAATTCCTGTGATGGATAAAATGTCAAAGGAAAACAATGTGCAACTCCATTAACAGCAAGAAATCAGCACATGACGAACAATGCAGGGGGGGTTAAGGTGTGATTTGATTTTGCGTATGTTAATCTGTATAAAGAGCTTGACAGATAATAGCCTAAATTAATAGAAACAAACAAACAAGACCCTAGTGGTGGCCAGAGCAGAGAAAAGCTGCTAAAAATACAGATGTAAGGTAAAGTTACTCAAGTGTACAGTACCTGATAAAATCTACCAAAGAATGCTTCAGGATATAGTTGAAATAATCTTTCCACTATTTGCAATTATCTTTGAGAGTTCAAAGGTTACAGAGAGACTGCTGAGGATGGGAGATGGGAAGAAGTAGCATTTGTGTAAGAGGAGGAGAAGGAGAAAGGCCTGGATAGTTACAGATAATTTTATCTAACTTGAATTCTGGGAATTAAGTTTGTAAGTACTTTGGAATGAATTAGGCCTGGGTTGTCTAAAGCAGATCTTGTCAAATCCATACGCATTCCTTGTTTGACAAGGCAACTGGATAAGTGGGATAAAGGAGATGTGGAAGGTGGATGTTTTGACTAAAGCTTTCACGCTGTTCAACAAGTAATTTTCATGAGTAATGTACAGTCTAAATATAATTTCCATAAGGTGGGTGCGTAGTTGTTTAAAAAATGTCTGAAACAGAGTGAAGGCATTTAAGTAGACAAGCTCACATGCTTCTTCCTGGAACCAGGTTGACGTTAATGACACTAGTCAACCGAGAAAAACCTTAAAAAATGATGTGGAGGACACTGTGCTGGTGGGGTGGGGTTCAAAATTCTCCACACCCTGAAGTTAAGCAACAGGATGGTATTCAGTGAAAACCACTGCAAAGGAGTACACTTGAAAAGAAATCAAAATTGCAGCTGTATAAAGAAATTCACATGTCTAAATAGTTGTGTGATCCAAATCTCTTGAGTTCTATTGAATTGCAAGGAGTAATATTCAGCAGTATCGTATTTTTGTAATCAGAACAAATACAGAATCACAGAATGGTTTGGGTTGGCAGGGACCTTATAGACCATCTCATTCCAACCCCCCCATGCCATGGGTAGGGACACCTTCCACCAGACCAGGTTGCTCCAAGCCCCGTCCAACCTGACCTTGAACACTGACAGGGATGGGGCAGCCACAGCTTCTCTGGGCAACCTGGGCCAGGGCCTCCCCACCCTCACAGTAAAGAATTTCTTCACTTGTATCTGATCTAAATCTGCCCTCTTTCAGTTTAAAACCATTACCCCTTGTCTTATCTGTACATGCCCTTGCCAAAAGTCCCTTTCCAGCTCTCTTGTAGGCCCCCTTTAAGTAATGGAAAGCCACAATAAGGTCTCCCTGGAGCCTTCTCTTCCCCAGGCTGAGCAGCCCCAACTCTCCCAGCCTTTCCTCCCAGCAGAGGGGTTCCAGCCCTCGGATCATGGCTGGGGCCTCCTCTGGCCCCGCTCCAACAGCTCCAGGTCTGTCCTGTGCTGGGGGCTCCAAAGCTGGACGCAGGACTCCCGGGGAGTCTCAGCAGAGCAGAGCAGAGGGGCAGAATCCCCTCCCTCGCCCTGCTGCCCATGCTGCTGGGGATGCAACCCGGGGTACATTTCCCTGCATGTAATTTCTGGACGTCTGGGAGACAGTGCGTATCGCTGCTTCGCTGTCTTTGGCCCGCTGATGCTGGGCTACCATGGCTAGTTTTCAGTGTGCTCTAAATCAAAGGCAGATAGAATCTTAGCAAAGAGGTCGGGTTGGCAGCCCTTCCGATGGTGCTGTTACAGTGCTCACACTGTTCTGTTACAGCTGGTTGTTGGTGTGGGGCCTTATTCCACTTCTTGCAGTTGCTGCAGAGCCCGGGTTTGCAGAATAAAAGTCGAGTTCCACTTGGTGCTTGCACAGTGGTTTGAGAGAGTCATGTATGTTCTGACTCTGTGGTCAAGCTGACTGAAAGCTCTTCAGTGGTGGAGACTGTTGGGGTGTTCTTGAGCTCATTAATTCTGTTGAGCGGTCGTTACTATTTGGGGTTCTTTGCTACTGTGGCCATTGGTCAGTTGAAGGAAGCTTGCTATTGCAGGCGTATCGTTTGTCTGTTCAGGCTGGTTAGTCTTTTCAGATGCACATTTTTTGTCAAAAAGTGAAATTTCGTGTTGCTATCTTGTTTACAGGTTCTAAGAAGAAAACTACTGAAGTGGGAAAGGTAGTACCTTTATCTTTAGAAACAGCTGATTATATTAGAGGAATTCCAGGACTTTGTGACCAGACAGCTTTCTGCAGGCCACTGCTAGTCCTTGAAGCATAATCTGAGAATCAGTGAACTAAAAAAAATGCTTATTAATCACAACAGCTGGGAGCAAAGCCAAATGCTGGGCCATAATAGTAATAAGTATGCTGCTTATAAGTAATTTATGGGCGTACTTAAAGTTTTAGAGGTTTGGGAAGTTGATGCATTTTTCTCTGATTTTTTAAAATAAAAGAGTAAAGAGGAAAGATGTTTAGATATCTATGTCTTGCTTTTGTAGCAGATAACTAGACGAAATTTTTGAAAAACGTAGTGATTTAAGCTGCCTGCTCACAATATTAACTCCCAATGTAGTGATATTTCTTGGGGTAGGAGAAGCAGCGTGGTGTCACTAAGTATTGCTGAATAAAAACATTTGCTTGGCTTACAGTAGCAATCCTGAAACAGGAGATTACTCAATGCATACTGCATCATAGAAGATAATACAGAGTATTTTTGAATGTCACTGGCTCAGTGTTTGCTAAAATTTCTTTTTAAGCTTTAACTGTTTTATACAGTTTTATAGTTTATACAGTTTTATAGCAAAACAGAAGCAGAGCAGATGAACTTTAAGAAAAGGTTTAAAATGTTCTCGATAAGGAGAATTTACTTTGGGAATAAGTAATTGATAGAGATATGGTAAAATTATCATTAATAGGAGTGTATACATCTGTGTAAAATGAAATATGTGGTTGAGAATAGCTGCAGATGGGTCTATATTGAACTACTCTGTTTTGAGACCACTTATCTATAGGAGGGTACCTTTGCTTTCAACCTCTTTTGATTTCTTCTCCCGTAAATGTTTTCCATCAAATTGGAGGTTTATGTGTAGCAAGTCTAGATCTACTGTGTTTCTGATTTAAATATCTCTTAGAAAGAGCCTGTGGCCTACACGAAGGGACTTGTAGGATGAACTGGTTCACTTTTAGTTGATAATTTGTCCTACTTCATTAAATATTAGTATTCTGTACTGATTAAGTAAACAGTTCAGTTGAAATTGCAAAGTGTAAATGCTGTTCTTGCGGCTACAGACACTGATCCTGCAGCGCACTGATTGGCAGCGGGATGCAGGGACAGCCCGTACGTCAGGGCGAGTGGCCTGGGAGAGCCTCTGGCATTTGGAGATGTAACCTCAGTGGTGGACAGGTTGCTTCCCTGTATTTTGACTGACTAGTTCCCCCAAAATTGGTAGTCCCACGTCTCCTCACGTCACTTAAAATCTATCTGCACCAAACTTCAGAGCTTTGAAAAATCTCGTTGACCTCAAAGCCAGACTCCTTGAGTCTACACATTTGTCTCCCACTCGGCGGATACACACATTATGGACTTAGGTCATGGCATTCGCAAGGCGCTAGCCGTTCTTTGGCACAGAGACAGTGTGAAACAGTGCCACAGGGCAAGAAGCTGGACTCTATGGGGGACTCATTATTTTTATATGTCCTACTTATTTTTAAAAAACTTGTTGTAAAAAGAGTAAAATCTGCATTTGGTTACCACTGCTTGCCAGTCGCCAGGCTCGCTGCCTTCGTACTGATTGCTCTGGATACAAGCTCCTATGTAGAGCAGCTTCAGTTTCATAATGCCAGTCCAGTATCATTTCAATATCATGCTGTTACTGATATATTTTTCACATCAGGAAATGAAAATGATTTTGATGAAGAGCAGTGCTGTTTTTAGCTGTAAGATAGGATTAGTCTACTTTCCAGTTCTTGTTTCTAAACAAAATCTGTGCCAACTGGAAATTATCCAGTTGGTTGAAAAATGACATGGGAGCAGTTTGGTCAGGAATATTTGCTTTTTCACCCTGGGGTTTCTTTCATCTGCCTAATAAAACAATTATATCACTGTAAGACTGAAATTCCCTTGTGTGTGTCCTGTCTGGTAGTGGACAGTACTGGCGGCTGTTGAGGCAGATAGAAACCATTGCTTCTTTTTCTGCCCTTGCGTACCTGATACAGAGCCTGGGTCTGTCATCTCCTCCTTGGGTGCTGGGAAGCTGCTTGCCAAGTCCACCCAAAACCTCTCTTCTGGCCTACCCAAGCCCAGTTCTCTGAAATGTGTGAAATTCTTGATTTTATTGAGTACTATAACACTAGAAAGTTCTAGAGGCAAATTAAACATTGTGATATATATTGGAAATGAAAATATGCTGTTGAAATTTTTTTAACTGGGCAGGTCGACCACTGTATGGCATTTCTTTGATATTTCGGCATTTATGCAGCTTGGGATCTTAGACCCTTCTAAAGACTGTGACCACTGATGGGGGGAAGACAGCCTCTCAAAGTGTAAAAATATCTCGAGCACTTTTTTTCTTTTTGCTGAAGTTTGTTCAAACTGGAAGGAATCTTCAGGTTTTTGTACAACAATGCTGAAACGGGTGTTACAGTGACAATACAGGAAAAACGTGGAGGGCAGAGTGTATCACCTCTGCTTGTGCAGATGCTTTCCATCCATTTTCTGCCATGATCTGCAAAGTCAAATTCACGGGTACATTTTTAGAGTGATAACAGCATTAAGATCAATTATACCTGGCAGATTGTGGCTCCTCTGTGGGCACCGAATCAGTGAATGTGGGAGAATGATATGCTTGTAGTCTTCTACAGTTGCCTCTTTCAAGGCAGTGTATAAATATAATCGTTTTAGTCTATGGAAGTTCTGCCATTTGAAGTTAGGAAAGTTAGGAGGAACAGACTGTTGCCTGTAGTTATGCTCTCTTTTTTTAATATCTATATATAGACACTGGTGTCTTTCCGTTTTTGATAGCACAATTCCTGGTGTGAGGAAAGTCTATAATCCTATGTAATAATTAAAAAAAGATTGTTTTCTCTTCAAATAAATGCAACAAGCTCAAATGTTTTCTTATAAACAATTAGTGAAGGAAGGACTACAAAGAGCAAAATAGGTTAAAAATAAAATATGCATAAAGAATTGGTGATGAAGATGAGTTTTAACTGCCAGGCTACAGAAGCAGACTTTAATGAATCACAAAAGCCTTTTCTGGAAACGACTTTGCTTAAGCGATTGCAGCAACTCACCATATTTTTTTTCTGGATCTCTCAATTTAAAAGAGATGTCATAGTCTCTGAACTGTGTTTTATGGTTGTTTATTTCACCTTATTTTCCTCTTCCAGTATCCATTTTTTCCCACTTAGCCCACTTCTCTATTTTAAAGTGAAATTGGGAACTAGAACAAGTTAATGTATTTTAAGAAAACTATATTGTTTAGTGAGATGTGAAGGGTTTTGCTGTATTAGCCAAGCACAAAATGCAGAAAGCTGTGGTGTGGTGTAGGCATCTCTCGTGTGACCCTGGACCCTCAAATCCTTACGTAGCCCATCAGGTAAGATTTGTTTGAATAGTCTCTGTCGTCCATTCAGTTACGGTATGTTGCTGTGTGACCAGCGTGCTCCCTCCTGTTCCACCTACGCTGAGCTGGATGCACGAGAGAGAGAAGAGGTCAGAATATGTTTGAAATGGAGCCTGGAAAGAAATTCCAATATCGCTCTGTTTGCAAGCAGAAAGTGTCCTCTGTGGACACCTTTGCTCTTTTCCAGCCCAAGGATGATATTTTTTCTTTAGTTTTCTTTTTACCTCTTTCTTATGTTTGTTTACTTCTGTAGAAGGTAGCTGTATTGAACTTTTTTGGTATATCATTAGGCTTGAAACGTATTCACATGTAGTTTACCTAGGTTTACTGCACACTCCATTCAGTCACTCAACTGGAGATACAGTGTGTTATTGTCCCTGATGTATCCTCATTGTACAAAGACACTCCAGTCTGAGAGGCTACAGCTTCTAGGAGCTGTTTGAAAGTATACAGAAAACAGACTTTCTTGGGTAATTTCCAAATGAAGTGTAAGACGGCGAATGACAGATGGTCGAGACAGACTGGCAAGAAGACGACAGTCAAATAGTAAGTACAACGCGAGCGTCAGACAGTGGTCACAGTACTGCGGATTCTGCCCACCAACTGTGGGCTGCAGTGGCGGGGAGGAAGGGAGGAGAGGACAAGGAGAGGCTCTTTGGTTTATCTTTTAGGGCAGAGGTGCAAAGTAAAACTAGTGCCTTTGAGTGAAAACTGACTTCTACATTTTTGTCTCCAAGCAGACTGTTTTCCTTTGTATTCGAAGCTACATCTTAGCAGAGATTTTTTTACTAAATTTCTGAGGATGTGTATTGGTGGGTGGTTAATAGTTTTCCCTTGTACCTTTTTTCAACAGTTAAATAACATTTATGGAGGAGTATGAGATTAGATTCTTTTCCACTCTCTAGCTTTTTTTTAATAGTCATTTTCAAAATTGCCAGTGCCTTTTCTAAATCCAGACCGGTTGAAACTGTATTTTTAGTCACGTTAGCACAGTTTGCAGTTGTTGGGGGAGAGGGAAGGGAAAAGCATTCCCTGTGACCATGATGAGAAACAGCTGAACTGCTATAAATGTTGATCACTGTAGGCAAAACAGTAAATCAGGAATGGGCAAGGCAAGCATTTTATTTGTTTAAAGTGTCCCATGGCTTTTTCTTGTTTATTTTTCTAGTTTAACTGGGTTGACAGGGACAGGGAATGAATAGTATGTATTTTATGGTTGTTTTACAACATTACAGCTCCAAGAGTATAAATAAAACAAAGTTTCTCAGCTCTTAGTGTTCTCTTTATTATATTTCATTCTTGCATTTAGCATTCTGTTCAGTAAGGTCCTGATTCTGCATCACTGACAGCAGCAGAGGTGTCCCCTGACACTTCCATCAGGCTCGGTAGCAGATTTTTAAGAGACTGAGCTTTCTGGATGCTCTGACTGGGTTTTTGTATGCCTGCAGAAGTAAGATGCTCCTGAAGGAGTTACGGAAACACTGGTTCTACTCCCATGGTTGCCAGAAAGTAGGAACTGTGACTGTAAACGAGTCTGTCCTCGCCTCGGTGTCACCACACAGAAGAGGAGAGTGGTGTACCTCAGAAGGGTTGAGGAGGTGAAACTAAAGTTGTCAAAGATCAATGAAAAATAGTGTAATAAGAAGATAGATACTTATGTAGCTTTTCTTAGAATCCCTAAGTTTATACAGTTAGTATGAATATTTTTCACACAGCTCCTCATAACACGTAATTTTAATACTGGTTTCCTGCACAAGTTTGACTAGCAGTCCCTTATTATCATCCCTAGCAGTTTAATTTTTTAATTTTTTAGATAACTATACTTATGAGAGATACTGGCTTGCATCTATATTAGCATTTTTAGTCTGAGCTGGGGATTCTCATGAGGCAACTTTCCCCTTGATCATAGAATCATAGGTTGGAAAAGACCTCTAAGATCATCAAGGCCAACCATCTTCATTACCTGTGCTTTTTGTTCACATCACAGAGCAGTTCATGAACTGGATACCTTTCAGATGAAATTAATATAGAAGATGCACTCCAGTAGTGTGCCTAATGTGATCCAGCTGCTAATAGGCATTCAGTCCATGGCACCTGATCAGAAAGTCCTCAGCACCCTTTTGCTGTAGAGATCTGCTCCTGTTGGAACACCCTTATTGATAGAAACATAGCAGCTATTGGTAAAAACTAACTAAAGTTGTTTTTCTTCCTTAGTTTTGTTTGTTGAATTAAGATAACAGGAACTTTAGGAATTGTTGAATGGGCTAAACATATACACAGTAATTTGTTCCTTGTGCTACCAATTAATTGTTGGGCTTAAATGTTTGCAAGAACAAGACAAAATCGATAGCTGGTATTGTGCTATGTACATTCTTAAATCCAATGCAGACGAGCTCCTTGGAGTTCACCACATACATTATCAACTCAGGTATTGTTTGAATTCTTAAAATAAAACAAACAAAAAAAGGCTTTTTTAGGACAGTCTGAATCTTTTCTTTGTGTCTTTGTTAGTAGCATTATTTTTATCAATCTCAAGGCAAAATGTAAGGCTGCTATTTAGGAAACAAAAATTGCATTAAATCCTTCACAAACCTGTTCTTGGTTTTTTTTTTTTTTTCTTTTTTCCTTCCCACTGCCAAATATGATGCAAAAGAGGAAAAAAAAAGAAAGTGATGTTACACTAAATGGTAGCCAGCACAGGAGTCAAAAGTAGCTTCTGAGAAAACAAAGAATGATGTCTCTACAGAACACTCCCTAGCACTGGGAGCGAAACTAATAGATCTGGTCATATAACGTGCCCTTGGCCAGCCGGTTTGAAAGAGCACTTCCAGCGTTCCAGGGAGCTAATATGGCATCTGGAACTGGAGTACTTCAGATACGGAGTGCTCAGAAAAGCTGTTGCTGGTGATACGGTAAAATAGCAGTGCTCATATAAAGAAGAAATGTAAAGTGTGGATTTTTCTTTTAGCTCAGTCGTTGGGTGTGAAATTGAATTGAGAAGTCTCCAAACTATATTAAATCACCCCCTTGGCATTGCCACAGGAACAATTTATTTCATCTTGAAGGAGCCTTTGGTTTCCAGATCAGTGGAGCTAAGCAGGAGGAATGTGCGTCACATTGAGGTAAACAGGGATGTGAGCTGGTTGAAAACAGAAAAGGCAATGCAGCAAAATTCTGTGCCCCTGAAATTTGCCAGCCTCTTCTAAAATGTGAATGCCATTTCCATTAAGCTTTGGGGCAGATTTTATCTCTGCACCTTTTGTTGTGCTGATGAGTTGGAAGCTGAACATAAATTTATGTAGTTCAGCTGATTTTTGAAGGGGCAAGTTCGTCTTGTCTTGTGCGCCAGGAGGTCTGTGCTGCTGTTGCAGTGCTGTCGTGCCTTGGTGGACTGTCCTCATGCAGGACATGTCCTCATGCCCTCTGGCAGCGAGGGATGGCTCTTGCTGCCTCAGTCCCAGTCTGAGGTGGAACTGTCAAGCTTCTTCCACTTTCCTACCTAATTTTGTCATCACAAGTTTTTGTGAGATGGTGAATTACAAATGTCTATACCACATTGTACAATGTCTGTTAGAAAAGTCTCTCTCTGGAGCAAGATGCTGAATCTGTAAGCAGTAAGCTTTATATAAAATACTTCTGGTGTCAGAATGATTTTGGCACATCCCTGGACGCAGCCTTCAGGATCTACAAGATCTTCGCAGATGCCTTCAGAACAGCCCCAGTGTGAGGGTAACACGGCAGCATCTGAGAGCCATTGGCCAGGTCTGTGTGCAGACATTGGCCAATGTATTTCTGTTCAGGGCTGGTTCACTGCAAAGAGCAGAGCAATAAGGTCACTTAGCATCACAACTGGAATACAAATCGTCCATTCTTTCTGATTGCATAGCCTTAAGGTTACTAGGAACCTCTTTAGCATTAATAGTATTGCAATAGTGCATGCAAATCAGTCTTGATTTAACCGAAGAGAGCAAGATTTATTTTTTTTTTATCTGCCCTTCTCAATGTCCAACCTTACAATTTATTATTTGTATTTTGTTATTACTTGTACCGTTTTATTTCATCTTGGCCTGACCTCCACCAACAACAGAAAGCCATGCATAAAACAACAAGCTGCATGAACTAGGGTAGCAATAGTGAGTTGATTTGTTGATGCACTGAGACAATTATGCAATTTAGAAAGAGTCTAATTAGTGCTGTGTTTGATATAAATAAATAAACCCAAGCTCTTTTCACCCCTGTCTGAATGCACTAATCTAAATGCAGTTTTCTGTTCAGGAAGTGACAGGCAGAGCTTTGCGCTGAGTTCCAAGGTGAGAAGCACGCTTGTAGGCAGTACTGTAACCGGGCAGTCATTGCAGAGTACTTTGTAATCCTGGTTACCTCATGACCACCCAGACTTCCCTGTTTTTTCTGTTCTTTCAAAATCTCGCATTTTTCTATGCATGCAGAAATGTTACCATCTGAAAATGTACCCTGGTGAATGACAGGTGGAAGGACAGGTTTTTCTATTTCATTTATTCATTACTGTTTCCATCTACAGGATTGTATGAGAGATTCCTCTTAATAACAGAAGAAACTTTCTGCAAGACTAAAACTCAGACCAGAGTATTGAATCTGAATGTTTTATTGAAATAATATTCCCTCCCATAGGTAAGGAGGGAGTAGGAAGACCTCACACTTTTGGCTACAGCTGCCTTCAGTGAAAGGTAGAATAAAAAGCTAGGATCTGGAGACCTGTGCCTTAAGGTGACCTCTGACTGGTAAATTAGTATTTTATTCTCCTATCATTTTATAAAGGCATGAGGACAAGACCATGAGAGCTCTTTATTGATCATCATCATAACTGGTTTAAAATAGTTCCTCCCTTTTCGTCACTCCTGGAATTTTAACTGAGAATCAGTAGTGTTTTTTCATGTATGCTTTCAAAGTTTCCTGGCAAATTTTACTTTTTTAGAACCAGAGAATGTGGTAGTTGATTAAGCTGTTGTTTACACTGGCTACTTGCAGGAGTTCTTGCCATTTAATGAGTTTTCACACTTGAGTTATATCAAACTGCTTGTTTGTTTTCTGTGGCTCATGAAATAATTGTTAAAAGCACTTAAGGTTAACCCAATTCTTTAAAGTTCTGATACAACAAATTTTTAGAAATAAGCCCCTCTTTTTTGCATCTTTTTTCTTTTTTGACTTTCAGACCTGCAGACATGCATACTGCTGTGCTATAATATTTCCTTCCTGTCCTTTTCATGAAAGTAATTACCCTTTTTGCTACTCCTGGACCAGTGGCACTTTCAAAATTTACTGGTCTAATGCCAAATAACCTACTCAAGTCAGGCTTAAACCTTTTAATGGACAGTCTTTGTTTGGTAGCAACACTGATGGTTATTTTAATTTAGATAATCCCTTTCTCTTCACATCATTTACTGATATCCTTATACGTAGATGTAGCAGGAAACACATCGTACCTTAGTCTCTGTTTCCCAAGGTGAGATCATCTACCTTTACCTTCTGTGACAGGCTCACCACTTCTCTGATCATCCTTACAGTCTTCTTCTGTTGCTCTTCCAGCTTCCCTCTATCCTCCTGAATCCTGGACGAGAAGAGCCACACAATATCCAGACTAGGTCATTACAATACCTGTCATGTGGCATTGACATAGCCAATCCCAAAATTACTTCCAGCTGATATTTTCTAGGCTTGGGCATATTTTTTTAAAATGTATGCCACTCTAGTGACTCATGCCTGTAGAATTAACCAGTATGCCCATTGTCATTGCTATAAACTGGGAATTAATCTGTTGGTAGAAGGTTTGTGTTTAACTAGACTCTTCAGTGCACAGCCTCCATATGTTCTGTCCAGTTCCATCTTTCCTCTTGTGCTGCACAAGAGGTCTGCAGTGTTGCAACCAGCTATGTGGAAACAGAAAACATTGGATTCTGAGACATAAGTTTATTTCTTACATGAAAATTTACATCAGGTACAGAACTCATTTCAGGAAAGGCATATTTGATAATTGTAAATTACGTCTCAGTTTCCCCATTGTATACCATTAGTGACTTGGATTCTCTTTTATAAACTAACAGGAAGAAGTGAAATGGGAAAAATGCTTGCTGTGTTTGCTTACAAAACTCTAGGAAAAAGAATTAGCCCAAAGTTTTAAATCACAGCCATCTTCTAAATCAAATGTGTAACAGGGGTGATAATGAGTGTAAACACACTGAGTAATAAAATGTTAATTTGTGTTCTGAGTCCTAGGGCTCTAGTCCAAAGCTCACTGATGTCTGTGGAAAGACTTCCATTGATTTGAATTAGGCCTTGGCTTTTGTCTTGAATGAACACAATACCAGTGGAGCTATTCATGAGAGAAATGTTTGGAAATAAATCACAGGAACACAGAACTGGAAAGAACTTGCTGTGCCAAACCCAATTCACTTGCTAATTCAAGCACTCATGTTTTACAATGCTGCTTGTGTGGATACTTTGTCGTAGTCCTGCGTATGTACTATAACCAAATTCAGTCTTACAAAAATCTGTCGCTACTGCTGCTGCAAGTGGAAGGTTGTTCCTGGATCATTACTCTGATGTTTGAAACCTCTTTTAACTTCTAGCCTAAACCTATTTATGCTAATTGTTTCCACTTGTTTTATGCCAACATAGTCTTCTAGTCTTTACACAGTATATTTTGTCTTTAGTGTATACAGTTCTGGTAAGCTGCTCATTTCCCATCTCCTCTCAGGCTTTGCTTTGTTTTTCTAAATAAGCCAAGCATTTTCATTTCTTACTCAGTAAGAAGGTACTGTAGCCTTTATCTGAATCTATTCCTGTTTGGCTTCATCCATCTGGGATACAGGCAACAAAACCTGCATTTTTAATGAGGTGTAATAGTGCTCTGTATAACGTTATTAATACTTTCCTTGCTTTACTGAAAATACTTTTCCAGATACATCCACTATTTTTTTTGCCTCCTTATGGCTGCATTTCACTGATCACTTTTATTGTGTGAATTAGAGGATCTTGGTTCCCAGGAGAGTTTCCATTTAGTAGCAGAAATAGTTTTTAGTCCAGGATTGCATAGCTTTGCCCTTGTACCTTGAGGTTTTTCACTTGTGTCTTTTACTCCAGTGCTTGTTTCTGCCTTGGATGATGCTGTTGGCTGTCGTAAATGGTAACAATCAAGCTTGAGTAACCAGCAGCATCAATTAGTGTGTTGTTACTTTGTGCTAATTTTGTTAATTAGAAAAACCCAACACTCTAGAAACTGCCAGAGGTGGTGAATGACAGCTGATGGGGGCTGACACAACATGACAGGATAGAACTGGGGCAAGGTGCCCAGTGTTAGGCAAAGGAATAGCGAGCTGACAGAGGGCACGGAGCCCACCAGGGAGAAATGAGAACTTCGGCAGGATTGGTCAGACGAGGGCTACTCACGTTTGCCAGAGCATTAGCTGGGGCTCAGAGACATCCTTGGGATGGATGAAGACATGCCAAAATGCCAGAAATAAATGCATCACTCGCGACTTTCTGTATTTGGACTTTTTAGGAGTAGCAACACTGCTGCTTAATTTCGGACGTTCCCTTATTTTTTTTCAAGAGTTTTCAAAGTATTCTGATTTAAAGACTTATTTTCTAAAAGCACCTTAAAAATATTGAATCCTGAAAGCGCTTTAAAAGTCCTGAATTGAGAGGATTATGAGTCTTGAATAATTTATCCACAAAACTTGAAAGGGAGAGAATTTGCTTAGGTCTTTAAAATGTGTATGATACATTTTCTTGTAGATTGGAATGACTCTGAAAGACTTTCATACAGATAAGTGCATTCAGCAGATACTAGAAGGCACAGGCAATAGCAATTAAGGCATAAGGCGTGTCCTGGGAATTAATATCAAGCTGGGAGGAGTTGGGATGGCTCAAGATGCAGCTGAGGGCCGTTAACTGCAGTTGATGATTAATGACCTCTGCTGAGGTCATTATTGTTATCAGCTGAAAATGTAGAAAAATTCAGATGTATGAATCTTCGTAATGGGTGATGCACTTTCAGTTGGTGCAGTAGATGTGTCTCGACTGTGGACAGACTGTCCTGTATCGATGTCAAATGGAGGGCTTGATTTCTCTCTTCCCCACGGCGTTTTGGGAGCGTTAATCAAAGCTGGATCTCTCAAGCTGCGCCAGTATCAAATTGAAAAGTAAGCAGAATAAAGTCCATAGCGCTGTAATGTTCTCCCAGTGTTACATTTGGCATCCAGTACTTAATCAGCTTTATTTAGAGATATTCCCAGCTGTCCCTTTCGGTGCCTAATGAGAACGCATCCTAGTACTGTCCAGAAATGTGCCCAGAACATTCCTTGTGCTCGCTGTTCTCGGCCCCCCATCTGAAATCTTGTCCTCCCTCCTTTTGCATTATGGCCCTAACGAAGACCTAGGTTCCACCTTGTCAGATGCGCTGTGCACAGAGAGCAGGCACACGGGGCTGGCCGATGCAAGGAAATACTGCTGTGTCCATACAGGGAGAATCTGTTTCCTAATCAGCAGTCAGTTGTAATAGATACTTACTTCCCAGGGGCCAGAGAAGTCCGTGCATGATTTCCTCCATGGTTGGTAAAATTATTTTTTTTTCTTTATATGATGAATGATTTCATTGTTGACTTATGAGGAAACCAAGAGCTGCTACAGGGCACTAGGAAATACTCACCTTGCTGCTTATTTTTAGCTTATGTGACCTGTGTTGTAATACCTTGATCATCTCATATATGTATATATATATGCATGTGTATATAAATATAAATACCTTGATATTTCATATATGTATTTAAGTTTGTTTACTTCAAGGTGCTTTTTAAAAAAAATACTGAAGAAGACTGAAGTAGGTAATACAGGTAACAGGTATAAGCTTTAATTCGATAGTCACTATTATCTTTTATTTAGATTATACACAGTACTGCATGTTTCTGAACACTGAGCAAGTCCTACTTTACCCATACACTGGTCCTCTGTCCCTTTCTCTCCCTTCCCCCAGCCCTCTTCCCCCGGTCATTGTGAAGGTTAAAACCTTCACAAATCAAAATTCCAAGCAGGACAGGCCTGGGATGACTGCCGCTTTTGGCTGACCTTTATACAAATGTCACTGGATGTAGACTTATGCTCAGGAAAATGGATTTTGCAAAACTGTAAGCAAAGCAGTTCAAAAAAACATAACTCAGGTGTGAAATGTTGACAAATTGAACATTAGGTAGTATGACTAGACCCACTTGTACAAAGCTATCAACTTCACACTGTTGGTGGGATTACTGCCTGCCTTTATTCACCATCAACCAAACCACTGAGCTCTCTCCTCTCTTTTTTTTTCCCTTCTCCAAAGTATCTCCTGTGGTGAGAGGAAGAGGTGAGTGAGGTCAGACGAAATGAAATGAAAATCATGAAAGCTTAAGAGACCACAGGGAGGTTCCTTTGAAAGAGTGCCAGAGATGGAATATCAGTTGTGGGGAAGAAGACCACAGAGTTGGCAGTGAATGAAAGGAGATCTGGTACATGCGCATTGGCGTTTCACACTCCTTGCCATGAACCTGGGCTGTTTTCCTGGTTAACTCTTTAACAAATGTGTCGTGCTGACAGTAGGCACTCCCACCCACAGTGCTACTCGTGCTCCCTGATACAGCTCCACTGTGCTTCAGGACACGTTTTTCTAAGAAGTTCTGGATTCTTTGTCTTGTTTGTACGATCAACAGATGAGAAGTGAAGTACTGAGGAGATTACATAAATTGCATTTTCTGTTTCGTCTTCTGCAGCCTCTACCAATTATCCACTCTAAGAGATAAGAAATTGTTTTCCTGGATGAGAAGAAAAGAAATTGTATTTCAAAGCATGTAAAAACATGCTTACTGGCAGACATATCAAAGAAAATGTCAGGTTATTGTAATCATACAAACTTCTCCACCTGAGATAATAACCCTCACTGTATGAAATGATGTGGCAAATCATCTCAAACACTGTTTTTTTCAGGATAAAGAAGGGGCTCCTAGAAGAAGGGGCGTTGCTCTGGCTGATTTTCCATCTTCTAAGACTTCAGGTCTGGGTTGCAGTAGTTAAAATGCTAGGACTTAATGTGCAACTCACAGGATGGCAGTCTAAAATCTGAGTAAACATAAAGGCTAGACTAAATGATAACTGCTACCTTTCAGTCTTAACATTTTTTGAATCTAGGCTTGTGTGAATGAAAAGACCTGTGCAAGTGTGTCAGAATTGATTTAAGGACTTCGGTTTTATTTGGTGGTGTGGAACTAGTCGTCTGTGTCGCATAGTTTACAGACAAATTGCAGAGAGTCTGATCCTCCAAGGCTGCTAACGTACCTTGAATTTCTGTCGATCTCTAAAGAGGTACACTTCAGACCTTTCTTTTACAATGTTAAAATATCCATATGTGTGTCATGTGGTTTTGAACATGGAGTTCTACAGCTAAACATTTTTAAGCCTGAAATTTGTCTTTGGGACGGGTCACTGTTTTCAGTTACTTAATGTTTTCCCTGCTGTTACAGGAACTCTTGAGGAAAGAGTGTATATCTGTGCTAAATATTTAAATTAAAGAACATCCAGAAAAAACGAACATGCAATACAAAATGACCCTGCAGTGTTCATGTAACTGTAAACCTCGGTTATAGTGGGCCTGACTTTGTCTGCTGACTCCATTGTAATTCAGCAGAATGTTTGCTTTTGTACAGATGAAACCACAGTTGCCTGGTGATTTCAGTCATATGCCCTTTCCAGCTTCATTTCATAAGTCACTGTCACAGTTTTGCTCAGCTTTTACAAGAAGTTCAATAGCTGCTTGGTTCTCTGTTTGGAGACCTCTTCCTCCAAACGTTTTGCGGGGTTCAGCACTTCCAGACCAGTGCTTTCTTTTCACCAGAGCCCTTATTAGTCTATGGAGACCCACCCCCAAAGGCCACAGGCTAAACCTCCTGGTTAAACAGTTGTCGTCAAGTTTCAGATTATTCTTTGCCAGAGCACAAAGTTAATCTTCAGCATTATTTCTTTTTCATTTGCAGGAAAAATTTGAAGGCTTGTTCCGTGCCTATGATGACTGTGTGACATTCCAGCTGTTTAAAAGCTTCAGGCGTGTGCGGATTAATTTTAGTAGTTCCAACTCAGCTGCTCGTGCCAGAATAGAGCTGCATGAAACACAGTTCAGAGGGAAGAAGTTAAAGTTGTATTTTGCACAGGTAATGAAATCTGTTATCTACTTGTATGTTAGCGCATAGCTTTTATAGAAATATTGCACAATAACACTGAATAAAAGTAATAAAGGTTTCTCCCATGCCCAATCTCTCTGTTAAAAGATTCCTCAGACATTCTTACATTGCTTGAGCTGTACCTGCCCAGCAGCTCTGCACTAAATTTAATGGACCACTTAAAACCCAGGTTGCTTATTCAACGTACAGAAGTTACGTAGCTTAAACTGATTTAGAACATTGGGTATTTTCTGTGGGTAACTCTCTAAAATAACCATTAGAAAACCGATAAAGTATCATAAGTTCATAAAGAAAGTAGGGCTGAATTACTTATTTGACTGCAACCCTGAGCCGCAGTCAGGCTTCCTCCTGCCTTTTTCTTTTTTCCTCTTCACTGAATACATGCGTGAATTTTCTAAAAGGAATTCAGTAATTTCAAGTAAAAGGGAGAAGACAGGGGGAGAAGAATAACCCCCGCCTGGGGGCATAGGTGACGACATCCATCTGTTGGAAGTGTCAGATGGGCATTTCAATTCTTCTTGGCCAAGGGTGAGAGAACCCAGATCTCCCACAGCCTGGGTGAGTACCAGGCCCCATCCAGGGTACAGGTAGCTGAGGAAGGTTGAGAACCCAACCGCCACCTCTTCTGAATGTATTTTAATAAATTACTGTGGCCACTGTGGCTTATGGGATACTCACTCGTGCTTAAAAGCAATGTAAGCGTGCCGTGAGCTGCCAGGTTGGGCGTTAAGGGCCTCGGGTTAAGGGCAGGCCATTTGAAGATATCAGTCGAACCGAAGTGACAGTTAAATTTTGAGCCTCTGCAGCCTGGTCAGAAAAGGAGCTGTTCTGACCCTAGGGAGAAACAGAACCTGAGGAAGGTGGGAAACTATGTTTGTGAAAACACCAATGTGCTTAACGTGTTAGATGAGTTCAGATCTTACAGACGGGTTTAGGTGCTGACAATCCACCTCAATCCCATTTTATAAACCTTAATCTAGATCTGGCTCTGAATTTTTTTCTGAAAGGTTTCAAAACCTGCTGTTAAGCAGATCTGAGAATCATTTCACTCTAACTGCACAATCAGGAAAACTGTGCATAGTAATGATTAGTTTCCATATCTAAGCTGATTTCCTGCAAAGCCATTTAGGTATCTCACTGTGCTCTCCAACAGATGCAGTCTTAAATTAGTTGTGTCCAGGGAATGAGTATGTGGAAGCAGCACAATGTCTGGAGCAGTGTGTGTTTAGATGGGCCTGAGCCAGACTGAATAAGCACTTCCAGAACTAGAAGTTCTGGGGAACAAGGAGTGGAGCGACCCAAACTGGCTCCTGGCAAAACCTGTTCCGGTACAGCAGGGTGCTGTCACACAAAAGCAGTTTATTGCTTCTGGGCCCAAACTGGTTGTAAACTTGCTCAGGTACGGCTCTAGTATAATTCATTTATGTTGATGCTTGTTTAACATACCAGAAAAAAGCAGAAATTTAACTAGATAATTTAAGACGGAAATAAAATGAGAACAATTAGTTGCAAATGACTAAGAACGTGACAGATTTCTTTATCACTTCAGCTAAAATCAAATCTTCAGAAACCTCTCTGAAGTTACTGATAAGGCCTTGGTGTGGGAGTTACTGGTTTGTTTTCTAAGGTCTGTTTTTATTTAGCAGTTTAGGCCAGTAGATCACAACAATGTCTTTTCAGCCTCAAAAATCTCTGAACTAGCAGCAGTGGGAAGCTACCAAAGCTTTGCATTTATCCTCAGAGAACATATACAATAGGCACAAACATTGCAGCTTTGCTCATATAACAGCCCCCTACAGTGTATTTACTGTAGAGGAACCATCTGTAAAGTTGAGATCAAATTCATCTCCAGACCTTCTCTGCTGAGGCTGACGCTGAAACCCTGCCTGGGTGGCATTTGGTATCAGAAGTGTGTGAGTTGAGTAATCATTCCATTTACCCATCCCATACTAAACAATGTATTTGTTACGCTTTGAAGATTCAGACCTCCGAGACAGATGGAGACAAGCTTCATTTGGCACCACCACAGCCTGCAAAACAGTTTCTCATCTCGCCTCCAGCCTCCCCACCTGTAGGGTGGCAACCAATAGATGATGCAACACCTGTCATCAACTACGACCTCCTTTATGCAGTTTCTAAGCTAGGACCAGGTAAGCTTGTGATCCTTGTGTGAAAATGCGTCAGAAAAAGCAAATGAGAATTAGCAGCGTAGATAACTGCAGAGGAAGCTGGCGTAAAGCCTACAAGTTGCGTTAAAGCTTTGGATTTAAGTTGATGCGTGTCAACCTGTTCTTTGCTCATGAATGAGTTTTACCATATGTACGTACAGAATTATATTTTATCTGCAGCTCATAACTGCTATTTGAGTAGCAGATCAAAGCTTGTTTACACAATTTATTGCGCTTGGGTTTGTGCTCAGATAAGACACCTGATGGTTTATGTGGGGACCGTGGAAATTCTCGTCCATGAACTTGACGAGTTTCTGCTTTAAATCACATCTGTTTGGTGCTGCATTCCAAGATGCACAATACCTCGTCAATTGTTTCGGCATCGCTGCAGCTCCACCAGAGCGGAGAATCTCTGATGTTAACAACTTCGCCGAGAGAGAACTACCATCCCCAGTCCTGGCACGGTCACTCTGTTGGGACTCCCCCGGTTCTGTTGAAAACTGTATGCAGAAGGAATGGGCTAAGTTGTAGCCTCTGTTAACACAAGATGGGTGTCAACAGGTAGTGCAAATAGGCCTTCTTCTGTCTTCCCATCTTCAGCTAATGCCAGGAACTGAAGCTAGCTGTGTTTTTTTTAAACAATGCTTCCCCTTAGAAAATACACATCTGATGAAACCAAAACTTTTCATAGGAGAAGATTACTTTTGATTTAATTAAGTCATCTTTACAAATAATTTTCTTTCAAAGCTGTTAAAGCATCCTCTCTTAAAATTTTCAAAATGCAAAAGGTTCCAGTTTCAGGTCTAAGCAGTATCATTTGGAAATTAAGTCAAATTTACATCTGCAAACCATAAGAAAAAATAGCTTGTGACATTATTTTCATATTAAAATAAAACACTTCAGATCCAACCTAATAACAATTTGGGGGTTGAGCTCATGAAAATTTATCAGAGTGTATTTTTGAAATTCTTGTGGGATGAGAGAATTTTTTCCTCCCCAGCTGTACTGAAGATGTTGGGTTCTTGTTCTGAGATGAGGTTCCAGGTGCAGGCATCTTATCTCTGGGGCTTTTGTGTAACTGCACCAGAGTAACCCATAGCTGAAGTGTGTGGGGTGCAGGAAGAGATGTTTCGTGATTCACAAGGTTTGCAGGATCACCTCATACCTTTTTCACAGGAGATCTGTCACAGGGGGGAAAATATATATCAGGAGAACATCAAATTTCCTGTGTTTTATTCCCCTTCAACAGGAAAGCCCATAGAAAAGGGCTGTCAGGTGTAACACTTTGTACTGTATTGCATATTATTATTTCTAGAATTGATGCTTTTCCTCTAAACTGCTGAATAAAAGAAAAACAAAAAACTTTTTTTTTTTTCGTTTGATGCAGCAGTGTTATAAATGGAAACATGGAAACGAATTCCCTAGCTAGCTGGGTAATAAATCAATTCCTGTTCTAGAGCAGTGGAATGTGAAATACCACTCATTGTCCCACACGCTGGGACAGCTTTGCGTGAAGGTCGTATTCACCCGTATTTAAGGAGCCTGCAGGGAGCAATATGAAAAGTCATTGTGTGCTCTCTTCTTGCTATTTTTAGCGCTTGTTAGAGAGATCAATTTTAGTTAACTGCAGTGGCGGTTTTAAAGTAGTGTTGCAGTTCTCAGTTGTGCATTTACTATGTTTAGAATTTCATTGAAAAACAAATCCCACCAAAACTCATTTCTCAGTATCACATCAGTAAAGATGCTGTTGTACATCAAATAGCACTGTTAGCCTCAGCTAAGTAAGATTTTTTTTTTTTTTGCATTTAAAAAAAACAATGGAAAATGTAACTACGGCTTATCAGCTATCAAAAAATGCTCACTGGCCCAGTTGTTTACAGAACTCTGAATATTAGAGCCTGATTTCTGTGTCTTTAACTTATGAGGAATCTTTGCTGTATTAAACACACGGATTTGGTAAGATTAATATCTGAGGACCAGGAAAACTCATTTGACCATGTAAATAGTGAACACTTTCTTTGTTATGTGCTCAGTACAAGAGGAGTTTTACTGACCTAGTTTGCTGGGAATGTAAGATACACTGCTTGGACACAGACCCATGCTGCTTTCCCATTCCATAAAAACACGTCATCTCCTTTCGCAGTGCGCTGCCGTAGTCGTCATTGCCACAGAATTAGGGACTAAAACTGTGCCTAGGTGCCAAGGCTGGGAGATTCGCTCCAGAGTAACATGAAGGGGCTGGAAGCTAGTTAACAGATTTGCTGCGTGTTGTCCTTTTCTAAGCTCAGTGTTTGGACAGGTAGTTTTTTGTGGTGGTTTTTTTTTTGTTTTGGTTTGGGTTTTTTTCATCCTTGTGGCTGCAGCAATGCCTGTCTGGCAAGGTCTAATGGAAAAGATTTCTTTTTGCTGTACACAAAAGGAAGTTGGCTTTTGGTCCTTTGACATTAAATTGAGATTGGTGAGGGTGCGTTTACTTCTTAGAAAACACCATGGCATATTTAAGTTTCTGGTTGATTGATGTATATTCTCCTTTTCTGCAGATGCAGAGATGGAGCTTTAAATGAAGCATGAACAGAACGCAATAGACCAGTCAGGGCCAGAACTGTGGCCGTGCCTGGTTCTGACCACCAGCCTACAATTTTTTCAGTATCTTGCAAATAAAGAAGTGTGTTCGTTAATCTCTTTGATGAAAAACACTTCCGCTGTCAAGAGAACTTCCCGTAGTTTGAAGTACTGATGAAGATACAAAGGCATTGCACTGAACTAGGGTGGTAGCTTGGCTGTTTGCCTGTCGGGCCCAGGTTGTCTCTCTGCCTGGCCAGACTTGGACCTATCTCTTTGCTGCGGGAGCACTTGCAGCCCACCAAGCTGTTGTCTAGTCTAGGCCCTCATGTCTTCTCCGCAACATCTTATAAAGTCTTAGTTTCATCCCACTGAGGAGTACAGGAAATCATTTTAGATGAGAAAAGTTTGTTTCGGAGGGTGGGGGGGAATCTCCAGGTGTAGGCTATGTGTATACAGCAGAGCTGCTCTGCCATTCCCGTTCCATAAAAACACGTCATCTCCTTTCGCAGTGCGCTGCCGTAGTCGTCATTGCCACAGAATTGTGTATTATGTATTAGTGCAGCAGTTTACAAACCAGCACCATCTTCTTGGCACTGCAGTAAGTCGTTATTTTCTGGAAAACAGTCCTACCCTCTCCCTACCTACCCCCCAACCCTTCATATTTCTTCCCTCCTTTCCCCATTGCCTCTTTCAAACCTGTCACCCCAATTTCTTCTCAACAAACTGCCCTGTACCCCCTCACGTTCTGACTCTGCACTCCAGAGTGCCTTTCCCCAGGATCCCAGGTGCTGCCCTGGTCTCCCTTCGCCGTTCTCAACCCCTGCCTGCCGCTCACGCAGCAGCTGCCCGGACAAATTGCCTTTCTCCCAAGGCTTTGATCTGCAGATCGTGGCTCCACCGATGAGGTCTGCACTATACAGTAACACGCAGTGTAGGTTAGGGTCCTGAGCCTTAGCTGTTCCACCTGCTCTCCAGTCTGATTTTGCCCTCTGTCACTTAGCACTCACCTCCACGGTTTCAGGCACTATTTGAAAACCAGTGCAGGCTGGGCACCATCTCCTATAGCCCATGTAGACAAGTTTGTACCAGTTTCGGTTCTCTCCACGTTTCCCAGTCCCTCATCAGCATTCCAGCAGGCTTTGCACCTCCTGCATGCCCTCAGGCTACACTCCAGGTCATGTAAAATACATTTTTCATGTTATGGAAGCCCCATTCTGAAGTGTTACGCATGATGGCTCTTAGGTCCACAGTGGCAACTCTTGGGATGCAACGGAGACCCTGCAGCAGTCTGCGCCAGTTGGCTGCTGGGTCTGTGAACGATGCGTGGTCAGAGGAGGGGTTGGGTCGGGGTTTAATTTTTAGACAAAAATTCTGTTTTTGAGCAATTAAGATGTAGCTATTCCTGCCAAGCTCTAGGTGGGCTGCTTGAGGAGGATGCGTAGCTCCTGCCCCAGCTCTGCCCTGGGTTTGGCTCGCCCTTGCCCAGGGAACGGGGAAACGGGGCAGAGCAGGACCCTGCCCAGTAAATGCCGCACACGGGGATTTCACACCATGTCTCGCACGACCAGTTTTCTATTCCCAGGTGATTTCAAACTCTCGGGTTTGTTCTCACTGATTCAAAGGAAATACTAAATATTTCATTTGACTTCCAGAAAGGATTAAAAGGGGGTGGAGGGGGAGGCAGATGGGTCATAGATAAAATTTTCCATCTCTGTCCTTCCTCTCCCCTCTGTTCTGTGGCTGCTTCTGCCCTTCCCTCCCCTTACCAGGGCCAGGGGTACAGGAGAGCTGCTGGGTGTAGAAAGCTTTCCTTCTGCCATGTTCTCCTGGCCCGGAGAGGAGGGTGCCCTTCTCCTGCAACATCAGTAACGGACTTCCAGAGAGCAGCTGCTCCATCTCGCGTGAGGCAGTGCATGCACTGGAGGTGTCATATGGGATGGGTGCTTGTATCTCTTCCGACACGAACACACATCCCTACAAAGGACCACCCGTTACTTGTACCATGTTATTTGTAAAGCACTTGGATGAAGGGACTGTAAGTGGAAGGTTTTTTTACAATGCTGATGACATGCTTAACGTGGAATGGACAGCTCTGAACCCGTTAACCTTGACCATGAGTCAGAATCAGGGATGAGGTAGCTGCACGCTGTCACTCCCATTTCTTCATCATTAATTAAGTCTATGAACATACTCTTTGCTCGACAAAAGAGCCTCATTAGACAAGAGATGCACTGTCAATGAAAGGTCATAGCAACGATTCACAAAGGGATAGAAAATCACATGCCATTCTTTTTAATTCTGAAATATCATCATTTGCTTTTGTGCCGTCCTTGAGGTCATCTTTCTTGTGTCACCTGTGGGTTTGCTTGTGGTTAATGTGGTCACAAAAGGGAGTGGCAAGTGACATTTCGACACTGTCTCCCGTATCATCCTCCTAGGGAAGCTCAGGAAGTGTGGGCTGGATGAGTGGTTGGCGAGATGGATTGAGAACAGGCTGAATGGCAGAGCTCAGAGGGTTGTCATCAGCGGTGCTGAGTCTAGTTGGAGGCCGGTAACTAGTGGCGTCCCCCAGGGGTCAGTACTGGGCCCAGTCTTGTTCAACTGGATCAACGACCTGGATGAAGAGTTAGAATGTACCCTCAGCAAGTTTGCTGATGACACAAAACTGGGAGGAGTGGTGGATACACCAGCAGGCTGTGCTGCCATTCAGCGTGACCTGGACAGGCTGGAGAATTGGGCAGAGAGGAACCTGATGAGGTTCAACAAGGGCAAGTGCAGGGTCCTGCACCTGGGGAGGAACAACCCCATGCATCAGTACAGGCTTGGGGGGGACCTGCTGGAAAGCAGCT
>Ga0065711_1031812_pt1 | contig 28682 bp, 14 predicted proteins | sample Hoacrofraction12_FD_59098 | JGI IMG/M metagenome (GOLD analysis project Ga0065711, IMG submission 59098) | Hoatzin crop microbial communities from Cojedes, Venezuela - Epithelial fraction 12 v2 (version 2) | ecosystem: Host-associated > Birds > Digestive system > Esophagus > Crop | place... | reverse complement strand
TTTTTTTTTTTTTTTTTTTTTTTGAGTCAGACTGCTTGATTTTACAGAGCACCTGCAGGGATATTACAGAGGTGATACTATATCCTGCTCTCCACAAAACAGAAACTTCCCTAATAAAAGGCATTAAAGGCCAAGGTGTAATCTTAGCAACAGCTTCAAGAAATTAATCCAGATTTACAGCAGCATGGCACAGTCCCTTGTCTAGTCCCTCAGCAGTAAACACTTCTTGATGGTTTCTAATTTTTGCCAGAGAAAATTTAATTCGCCGTCTTCCCAAAATCTGTGCTTCACAACAATGCTGGATTGCTAGAACACAAATTCCTGCTCAGAGGAGAGAACACAACAAAAGAAGGCTTAACGTTTCCACACTGTCGTCTTAAAATCCCTCATGAATAACAAAAACCGTATTTGCAAATTGCAAAGCTAAAATACATTCACTACAATACTTGGACACTAAGCTAATGAAGAGATACGTGAGAGTGCATGGCAGACTTCATTCCTTCCTCCCCAGAGTTTGCCAGCAGACAGTTTCACAGCCGAAACAGCATCTAAGAAAAATACCAGCCTCTGGCTCTGCTCTGAGCTATTGCATCCAGCAAAATCATTCTAGAGCCTATTCACGTAATTTTTGAGGGACCACTCAGCTCAGGAGCTGAAGAACTGTTTTCTTGCTCACCGCTGAACAGAGGGCAGTTAACTCCAGAATTTTTCCCTGGTTATTGCCACTGGAGACAGTGAGCCATCGCAGCCATCGCTGCTGCCAGCAGCACTCTGAATACGTATCTCAGTAACAGGACAAATACTGCTCACAAACGACCTCTCTGGCCAAGGAGACCCAGCCGCCCCTCCAGCAGCCTTCTCCAAGCTGTCACCACCACCTCAGTTCAGACACCCATTAGAAAAAGCAACAGAAACACACTGCAAAGAGCGATGCCTCCCCTCTAGACCCACATGCACTCACAAGCATGTGCCCTCCCTTGTGTCACAGGCTGGCTTCTCTGCAGTCCTGCTGTGGTGATGAGTTCACACAAGGCAGAGGGGAGGGTGAAGGGAAGCAGCTTTCTGTGGCAGCAGTTCTGGAACTAACCGACAGTGCACCAAAGAGCTGACGCTCTCCTGGAGGAGACCGCACAAATTGCTTAGTAACTGCTTCAGCGCAAAGCACAGCAGAGCCCTCTGACACGCACCATACCCAGGCTTTAACCCTCCTCACGGTACAGCTGGCTTCTCCCATCCCGGGCAGCTCACCACTCAGACCGTTAGACACTTTGGAGGCATTTACAGCTTCGCACAAACAAATAAAGGTACATCCTAACAAGAGACAAAACAGATTCATTTGCTCAGATTAAGGCATGGGAAGGGCTCTCGTTAAAATAACTTCAAACAGTAGAGTATTCAGGGCCAAGGGAAACCAAGCTGCTGTGAATAGCTGCCTTGGAGTACTATCCCACAGGCACACCCACACACCAAAGCATAGTACTGTCATCTAAAGACAAGGCAGAAGACTTCACAAGACCTACGAATTTAGCTGGAAACATGATGCCAGCTCTCAGACAGGGAAGTAATCAGTTCCACATATCTAGTTCAGCAAATACTTCAGGCCACAAGTTTGCATGAAGAAAGTACACGTACTTTCGTGTTGGTGTGACAGTGGTACAAGGCATCTATAGCTGTCTGAAGCAATATTGGGTCATCACTTTTGCATTAGTTTTTTTGATAAAATTGCCCCTTTCCTACCACAAACCCCAGCAAGCTCAGTAACTTCAGACACAGGTCACTTCACCTATGGCAGAGCAAAGCATCTGTCCCCTAGGATGCATGATGCAGTAGTAACTTCTTGTTTTTCCACATGTCCTGCCGTCAGTCAGGCTAAAAAAACCCATTCATTCTATAGATGGGAAATTGAGGCATAGGGACAGGAATCCAGCCAACCTCAGTTTTCTCCACTTGTAAAACGAGGAGCAGATCAAAGCTGTCTATACAGACAGGCTACTGGAGTGGATCTGTCTTAAGGATAACACACCCAGAGTTCCATACTCTGAGGGTGGTGAGGCGCTGGCACAGGTTGCCCAGAGAAGCTGTGGCTGCCCCCTCCCTGGCAGCGTTCAAGACCAGGTTGGACAGGGCTTTGAGCACCCTGCTCTGGTGAAAGAGGTCCCTGCCCATGGCAGGGGGGTTGAAACTAGACGATCTGTAAGGTCCCTTCCATCCCAAACCATTCTATGATTCTATGATAATGTTTATAGCATAGAATGAGAAAACTAACAGGATTTGATATGTAGTTACAGATAGATGCCAAATCAAAGCAGAGCATCACCACGCTAGGTACGAGATACATACAAGAGCTTAAGAAACCTGTAGTGTTAGAGACAGATACTGCTAAGTGCATAAAGGTAGACTAGGAGAGCAGCAAGATGCATAGTATGTTTTAACATTGCACTTTCTTTCCCCAGCCTCTCCTAAACTGCATGCTAAACAAATTCATTTACCAGTTGTAGTGAGCATGGAATGTTACTCTCTGCTGCCTATACTGATATAAATGTCCACATTTAATCAATTTACAACCAAAATCTGTCTCCCATTCCAGACATGTTTTGCTCTCTGGAGAGGAGGCTGTGGGTGGGATGCTCTCCGGAGAGGAGGCTGTGAGTTGGAGATTCAGCTCCAGTTCTGCTTGTGCAGTGAGCGGACAACAAGCCCAGCTGCACACTGAGCCCCAGCTTCTCACCGGTGGGAGCTCCACCAGAGGCAGCAGAGCCAGCGCACAGCAGCAGCATTCCCAGGGCAGGTCCCACGCAGCGCACTGCCCTGTCCCAGGCAGCATTCTCAGCCTTCCTGCAGGCTCATCCTCTCCAGGAGCAGAGGTGGGAGAAGCTCCAAAGCATTATGGACAAGTGTCACACTGATGTAAGTGGCTGATAAACGTGCTAGATGATTACACTCTAAAAATCATTTTAACCCTCTCTGTAGAGATGCTGCAGAAGTAGCAGATCCAGCCATGGAGTTAGAAGACTAAATGCTACTGCAAGTGAACATAAATGACTTTGTGCTGGATTCCTGAGATAAGGAGAGGAATGAAGTCACCATAGAAGAGGCACCAAGAAATTCCTCTCAGTCCACTGCATGCTCAAAGCAAAGCTCATCAGGCAGCACCTTCACTTTCATAAACTAGATTACAAGTGTGAGATGTATTTCCATTTGCATAATTACCAAAGGTAATTTCAGCATGCAACTGTAAAATGTCTTTGCCAAGCTCAAAAGGCTTAGTTGTGCCTCTCTTGGTAGAACAATATTTTGTACTATTCAAACATTGTCCCACCAGCATACAGCATATGGAATAGAGTAATAGTGATGTTTCAGTAAGCATCTGCAGTACATACGGAAGTTGACTTCTAAAAAAAAAAAAAAAAATTCAGAGGCCTGATCCTCAGTTGCTATAATACACCCCACTTTCCTTGAAATAACTTGCACCATCGAAGTATTTGACCCCATATGTTCATGTGTTCACACCTGTGGCTATGGCTCTCCAAGAGCATGACAAGGAATGGCTCACACCCGAGTGCCTCTAACTCAACGATCATCTTCCCAGATTCTTTCACTTCAGGATGAGGCAGGACCACTAGGTTCATTGTGTTTGACTTGTTGAACACACAAGAAGTTCACAGAAATTGGATTAAACCAGCATTTTAGAAAGCTCTTTAAAGACTCCAGGCAACTGCAAATCCACTGCTTCCCCTGGAGCTGGCCTAACACAAAGAAATTGGCTTGTGTTTCAAAGCTCTCACTTTAATTTCCAGCCCATTGATTCTTATTGTGGCTTTGACTTAAAAATTTGATAGTTGCCCCCAGTTTCATCCTTTCTCTGGCAGATCTCCCTTCTTGTGTCTAGTGGTAAAATCAAGGGAAAATGGAACAGAGTATCCCATTCCTTTACCTCTTCTCATCTCACCTCAGCTTCTACCAATGCTAGCAGAAGATGACCTTACTAATTAACAGTATCTCAATTTCATAATCAGGTCTTCAGTCATGTAGACCCTTGCTCCTTAGAGGCCCCCACAGTAGCACACTGTATCAAGGTGGTGACTCAAAAGTTCAGACAAACAGCCTGAACTCAGCAGTTCCCAATTTAATGACTCACGGGAACAGGTTCTGAATATGAATAAAGTGCTGCCTCTTTGCAGAACAAAGTTGCTGAGAATCCTGGCTTAGAAAAAGGTGAAAAAAAGAAAAAAAAATGTTTGGTCAATAATTTTTGTCTGTTGTAAAAGCCTGGAGGATTTTATTTTTTGTCCTTGAGAAATGGAATGAACTAACAGGACCAGAACATCGTGCAACAAGACACCTGGCATAGTCCAAATATTCATATATAGGAAGCTGGGCTGCTACAACCAGGCTTTATTTATCATTCTTTTGTACTTGAGCACCAGTAATTCAGATAATGTCCAGGTGGTGAAGGAGGAGAGTCCATGACTTAGAAAACTCACTGGGCAAGCTAATCCACAGAAAGATTCAGATAATAAAGAAGGAGCACAATTTGTATATAAAATCAACACATCAGCACAGCAGAAGTGGGTTTTTAAGTGAGTGAAGTGGCAGAACTGACTGAAATTGGAGAATAAGCTCTGTGGGCATAACCAAGATGAGAGCTCTACACAGACACTCTCCAACCTCCCAGTACGTTCAGCACCATTTTCCCCAAAAATCTTCTCCCCAAACAGTTTACACTACAATTTAGTCAACACAACAAAAGCAAACCGAGCTATTATCTTGTGGTAATAAGTCCCACAAGTTAACAAAACATTACCAATTACAGCAATCTGTCTATCCGTGTTTAACGCTTTTCCATTTCACCAAATTGTTTCTTGTCTGGTATCGTGGGAGAAGGGAAAATCATAAACACCCAGAAGGCCTCTGCTATAACTTGCCCTCTGAGAATTTGTTCTCTTGATCTTCTCAGTACTACTAATCTCTCAAAACTCTTTTTAAATGGAAATCAAGCTATGCCTTCCCTATTTTCATCACTACTCCCTGGACTTCTCTGACTAGGTAAACAGGGTTCAGTATTGTTCAACAGCAGCAGAACAGGCTGCATATCAATGGGAACAGGTGAAGAGAGACACACGCATCTAAGATAAGGATCCTTTCTTAGAAAAACCTCTGTGGAAAACAGAATATTTTATTTTAGCTATTTTCTTTGCAATGAGAGACAGCTGAATAAATTTATCCCAGGTTCCCTAGGTAGCATTTTACATTAAAGAGGAGAACAGATACTGAATGCAAATAGAACAAGAACAATTCTGAGCAATGCATGAGGAGGTACTGTGACTGTGTCTCAAGGGGTTTAGAAATACGTTCCACTGCAGATTTCAGCCTTCACATGAGGCTGAAGTTACTGGGGATGTCACTTTCCCCAGTAACCAGCACACTTATGGAAAGGTCAGTCATGTGGGAAAGGAAGGCATTTCTCATTTGTTTAACAATTGAAGGTGGAGAAGCTTCAAAGAAGTCCAAGAAATTTCAGCCTGAACTCATTCAAATAGGATTTCCTTCTGCAGGTAGCACCATAAAAGCAGTTTTTTTATCTTTAAATCCTTAACTGCTCTAAAACTACTTCCAACACTTCAGTCCCTTTTCCTCCCTGAACCTGAACAGATAGATCTGGAGAATTGCTTTTCATTTCCAGCAGTAAGAGGGACACAGCAGTAGGACCAAGAACAAGCACCCACGATTGCTGGACAGACAGAACTGCGGCATTCCTTTGTCCTACAGAAGGACAGAATCAGAAATATTCTGTTTGCACAAGATACATGTCCCCATCCTACTGTCAAGGAGGATCTTGCCTGGTTTTGCAGCAACAGCAAAATCACGAATAGCCTCGGTAACGAACTGCATACTCTTTAGTGTTTGCAGATTCATTACCCTGTTTCACGCAGCCACGAGCCTTGAGCACAGATGAAAAACACACATTTATTCACTTAAAAATACATAATCTGCATGCAGCCTCAAGTTCCACAGTATGCAGAAACATAGTCTAACCAGCCAATGCTCATCCATCCATGTTAAGCCCCAGTAGCTGTGTGGTCCCCTTGGAGGACTTGAGCATCACAACAAGGCAGGCTAATTAAGAGAACCTGGGGACAGAGGGAGCCATTTTGGCTGGATGTGTTCTCAAGCATAAAAGATGTTAACTAGCAGCTGGGGACGTGAATAGTCATGTTAGTGCTGAAAAGGCACATGAGCCACTGTCCAAGAATGATGTATTACATGATGAGAGGCCATGCTTTGCTTTCAGCTTCATAGCTGTTTTGTGAAGAACTGAGAGGACTACAAGAAGGATCAGCTCTGGACTGGAGTCCCTGCCACATTTCTCACCTGGCTTTCTGGAGGCTCTTTCCCCTTGGTTGTCAGTTACAGCACCTTGGAGCTGCAGCTCCCAGCGAGGCTCAGGTTGACACACTGGTGCTCAAAATAGCACCATTTGCACATCAGACCCCAGAGGGGACTTCACAGCATCCGTAGGTCAGCCCATACAGCAAGGTCCTTCCTCTGCCTGTTGCAGGGAGCCAGGACTGTGGAGCTCTGAGCAGTCATCACGTGGCCATAGGGAAACTGCCCTTCAACTGGCCCCTCACATCGGCACTTTCTTTTTATAAGCATTCCCTGTTTTCTTCTCTTTAGATGAACAAGAGACTACAACCACAGTTTAACCACTCATTAAAACAAATCACATTCATTCAAAGAAAGCCCTGAACTTGGCACAGCACTGCTCATGTGGGGTACTGCTGAGGAAAGGTAGGTAACCTGCAGGCCCGACTGCAGCCACGCGGCCTCTGTTTCTGCTGTAGTGACCTGTGTGCCTTCCATCCCTTTTCATTATGATACTTAGTACAGGAGACATAATTGCCACAGAGTATTCACAGGGCTCCACAGATGTGGTCTGTACATGAAAAGTGCTTCATACTTTGGAGTGTGTGAAGTACTAAGTAAGCACTAGCCAATTAGTCCTCAACAAGACTCCAGCTGGATCTTAACATCCCAGAAAGGGTACCCCTAAGTGAGAGTCAAGTCAGAACACGCCACAGAGATCCATGATCCTGCATGGCCACTATGTTCAGACAGAGCCAGCCTGAGAAAAAGGCACACGTCCACCCCCGCAGTTTGTCCACAAGTCTTTGCTAGTAGCAAAGGACTAACAGGATGGGGCAGGCAGAGCCTAAGTTCTCTGGGACAGATCATCTTTCTTCCCCTGTGTTTATGCAGCACCTACTAAAAGGGAAACTGGTCTAGTCTTCAAAGGACAGTCATAGCAACATCATCAGGATCCACTGTTTATGAAGGCAGGTAGTTCCCACCGCTTCTACTTTGCAGATAAGAAAACTAAGGCCAAAACAAGAAGAGAGATGAGTACAGAGTCAGTTCAGAGCAGGAGAAAAGAACCCAGGCAGATTGTTGTTAGGAATTCCTGCACCACCTTGTCAGCTCCTTAGGTCCCTTCCAACATTGTCACTGCACACAGAGTTGTCACTGGTGTATTCTCCCAGCTCATGCAGCTCTGATGCATGCAAGGCACCTTGTCCCTAGCAATAACCTAACTTCTGTCCCGTCTGCGGCCTCATTGGCAGAACTTAAAACAAAAGCAGAAGAAATGCTTTCTGCCTCACAAAATGGCAACAGGCTCAAACTGAGTTGACACACTATCTGTTCTCTAGCAGAAAATGATTTTCCAAGGGATTTCCACCCACAATACTATGCCAGGTCATCTCTCAACATGAGAGGCAGGGAAGGTGTTTCCCTGGGAACAGTAACCATGGCAAAGCTCTTACCGGTGTCTTTCCCTCTCTACCTACAGGAAGAAAAAGAACAGCAGATGCCTGAGCTCTGCCTCCAGCAGTCCCAGGGGCCCGCAAAGCCATAAACAACCTGGAAGCACCTGATCAAAGATTCAGGAAGGAACTTCAATTAATTCTGTTCTGTCTTTTACTCAGATACCAGATATTTCTGCCACACTACGCTGAACTCGGAATGCCTCATTACAAAGGGTGCAACTGGAAACATCAGTGTTACTGAAAGGTCAGCCAAATACAGCAACACGTAGGTAGGCACTGAGCCCAAAAATCAGCACGGGTAGATGGCCAACAGAAGCAGAGGTACAATGGACTGGCTTTGCAGTTTTCAAACCCTGGCATTGTGTGTTAGAGCCCTATTAAAGAAAGCATCTGCAAACCCCAATTTGTAAGCAGTAACTGCCAATAGATGACCTGCTTCTGGTCCACCTCTTTTTCTGCAGAATCTTCTCGATTTACCAGATTAATGCAAATCTCTTTGCTGAAGAGCTAATTAAATCATAATAAACGATTCAACTTGAAACTAAAATCATATTGCATGCTTTTGGGGATCTTTTTGTTACGTATAATTGAACATGTTATAAATTTCTGGATTTGAGTTTTGCCAAGTATTTATTCAAGTTAGCAGAGCAAATAAAACCAAAGGGCTCCTGGCTTAATCTTTCTCTCAGATGACACAGAGAAAAAGCATTCTATGATTCAGCAACCTAGATACATGACTAAACAGTCAACAGCCTAGATTTCAACTACCACCACTCCACTTCAGAGTTAACATGCAATTAGCACAAACTGCCAGGACACCAGTATCTTACACTAGCAATCCACTCAGAGTGGAATACTGCCCTGTACCCAGACAGACTCACACAGAGCACAAAAAACTCAGTAGTCCAAGTTTCTGTTACGAGTACAGTGAAACCAGAATCTTTCCAGTGAGAAAGATACTGATCTTCTACATAGCAATTTAGGAGCACAGGGTGACAGGGTCAACTGGGTCATGAAACCCACTGCCCCAACTCCTTTACATTCATTTCCAAAGGTATTTTACATGCACAGCAAATATCTGCTCCCGACATATACAGAAACCTCAGTTTCTAACACCAGAGTGAAATAAACGTTTATTCAGAATGACTCTATCATTCATTTTAGCGTCCTCTAGGTCAAATCACTGCAAATATCACAGAAATATACAGCCAAGTCAAATGATGCACTCATACCCGAGTTAATATCCAAATCCAGCCAGTTGTCTGTATTTACCACTGACTCATCAGAGAAAGCATTAGAAAAATAATGTCTTTTTGCAAACCTCCTAGGAATGCAATGTAGCTACCACTAAGAGAAAATGCTATTTCTTTTAAAGATACTGTACATACCTTTCTTTGCCATGCGCTCCAGTCTAATGCATCCTCCTATAAAATCATGATAAGATTTCATTTCTCCTTCTGTTATCCGGACAGCAGTGAAAGGTGGGTTCCTAGGCACCTGTTGTCCACATTTCCGACACCGAGAAGCCATTGCCACAGCTCAGGAGACTCTCGTGAGGAATCTGCTCTCTCAGTTTGCTGGAATCCAGCCTGATTCTTCAGCCGTCAGTCCAGGCTGGTGACTTTATCCCTCTTAGTTCATTCAAGGTCACCCTCGCCAGCAGGATGTTCACCATTGCAATTGGCTAAGACTTTTATAGGCTTACTGACTGTGTTTGTTTCTTCCTCCTGTTTTCAATATCAGTTTACTTTATTCTCTCATTCAGAATGAAAGCTGTGAACCTCAGCACAGCCCATGCCCTCAAGGCTTCCTTATCATTAATTTAAAGCTATTTTATAAGCGACAATGAAGAGACAAGATCCCAGAAACACAATGCAAGATCACAGACCTCTCTTAAAGAGCATGCCAGATGTGTTCACAAAGAATTTTTCTTTAAGAAATGGTTTTTCTTCATGATTTTTGGTCCCTTTTGGGCTTATGATTCTTCATCACTGAGAATGGATTTTTTCACTTCTGCATTTCAGCTTGGACGATGCAAGGAGACTGCTCTGCCGAGCTGCTCAACCAATTACTCATATGTCTGGCAGTGGTACTGGGAGGCTGCAACTGTACAGAAAAGCCCTCTGCTGCTGTGCATGGTCCCTGCTCATAAGATCTGATAATCTAAATGAACAGAGTAGCAAATGGAGGACAGAGGGAAATATTGCTGGCAGACATGCTCTTCTAGCTGTGCAACCTACACCCAAATTTTTTTAAAAAAATAAATTGGATCCATCAGTTTGACATAAAATGAGATATTTGAAACATACATTTAGAAATCTCCCTTTGAAGGTGACGGATATTTATGTTGACTCTTTTCCCTTTTAAAAGTTACAGTAACATAAATCCCTGGTCAGAGAGTCTTGTGAAGAAACTAGTACTTGGGGAACTGAGTGCAGAGCACTTAATCGTGATGCAGTGCAATAAAAAGGAGCCTTCCCTGGGGTGAGAAGGGGACTGCACAGGAGGTGCATGAATAGGCACAAGGCCAGCACTGGTGACAGTGCAAAGACTACAATGAGCAGCTAACGAATCAGGGCTGAGCTGCAAAATGGAGCTCAACTGCAGCACAGAACAAGCTTCCTGCAAGGATCTTACACATAGGGCAGGAGAGTCTTTGCCTTCCTCTGCCTCAGTCACTACCACCTGTCGGCACTTTACATAGCTGCATCCAGTGTTGCTCAGCTCATGGCCCTCTCAGGTCACAGCTGATCCTCAGGTATTGAGTGGGGAAGGAGAGGCCTAATTAATACAAATGAGAGAATGAACTAGAGGGGACAGAGATACCCAGGAGAAAAAAAGCCTCACATGATGCCATTACTAAAATGGTGAATAACTACATGGACAGGCATGAATACCTGTAAGCTGAAGCATACAGAAGTCCACTCGGCTTTACTTCTTCCCCATTCCACAAACTTCTGCAGCTTCTCCCCTGGCAGCTCCGCTGCTCCCCAACCACTCAGTGAGCTGTTTCAGCTCCTTAACTACACACAAACAGATCATGCAGTAAAACACTACCAGACCTGGAAAGCAGCGAGTCTCAGGATCTCTCCTTTTGCTGAAAGGAAGCTATAAAGCGGATCTCCACTCTTGAAGTAAAAGATTTGTGCTCCTTTGCCCCCCAAATTTTCTGCATGGCATGAAGCTGGTCACCCTCCTGCTCTTTGCTAACACCCTGCCTCCGTAGTGAGGACAATGATGTACTGAGCTGTTGGGTGACCTGATTCATTAGCATTTGTAAAATATTTATTAGAGCTTCCATAGAGGAATCCCCAGGCGGCTGCAATATTTTGCAGATAGGGAGAGCAGTGGCACAGAAGACAGAATTAATTTGTAGAAAACTGTTATCATGAGATAAGAAAACTAGAAACATAACACAGCAGTTTTATCTTACAGCCTGTCCTCCATTCTCATCTGTTATAGGGGCTCAAGGTGTCCTTCCATACACAGGCAAACATGATGTGCCTTGGAAAACAAGCTTTTCTGACAATATGTTCATGTGTCTGTCTGACATACACAGAATAAACGCACTTCAACCGTGCACATATATACATATACAATGGGGGAGAATCCAGCATTTGTGACAATACGTTTCTGTCTGCCATCCTCCCCTGCATATGCTGTTCCCACCGGTATCCATGTGGCTTAGCAACAGGAGGATCTGTGAGACACTGTTCCACGGGGGAGACTTGATGCTGGAAGTGGGATATCAGATGAAATCTGCCCTAGGTCTGAGCTTCTGAAGCACAGGTAGCCACAGCACATATCAGGAAAACTATCTAAAATTGCCTAAGTCTCAGTCTTTCCCTAGGAAACACTGATCCATCACAAAGCTAAATACACATCTCTGATGCCTGGGGTACCCCTACCATCACCCAGCTCCAGACAGAAAATAAGCTGACTGTAGCTGCTACACATTTGGCAACAGGGCACACCAGGTTTAACTCAGGGACTGAGTGCTGAGCTGCAAGGCCTAGGATGGATGGACAGAAGGATCTGTTTATTCTCCTGTAAGTTTCATTTCATTCACATTTCACAAGCAGCTGGGCTAGGTTCTTCTAAGACGATCAGAAACCTCTGACATGGGAGCACTAAGAGAGCTGCGCTGCTTCCTGCCACACCAATTACCTCTTCTGTACTGCACTGGATGTGTCTGCACTGGAGCTGCTGCAAGGGCTGGCTTGCAGGAATGCTTTTACGTAACATGTTACCAAATACACACTCAGCGTGGATAACTGATTCTTTACAATTTTCCTCCGTTAGCTAAAAGGTATCAGTCTGACTTTCAGACTGACTAGCAAACTACTGCTCTTTGCATGCAAAAGACTATAGTGGCGGGAGCAGGTACAGAAAATAGCAAGCATGCTTCCTTGGGTCTTCTCCATGGATAACACAGAATGGGAGGGAGTTACTTTCCTGCTGCTCCAGACAACCATAGCAAAATGTTTGGAAAAACTAACGAAGAGGACATTTTCTGCTCATGAATTGCCAGCATTGCCTAGTAACATCATCTGGGTTGGTCTGTCAGTGAAGAAGAACATAAACAGATGTAAGAAAGTGTCATCAGAAATGAAAAAAAAAGAAAAAAAAACACACCAAAAAAACCCCAACCACCCAGACATGCTCAGGTGGCATTAACCACAACATCCTGAGGAACTGCACTAGTTGCTAGTTTCATTAGAAATACCAGTTCGCCTTGGAACTGAAGCTTGCTGGAAGGTGCTTGCTGTCATTACTGCACGGCCAGAGGATTGCCACAAATTTAAAGTCAACTCAGTTAAATCAGTTCAAGCTCCATATCTCTTCTCATGAAATAACATGCTTCTGCCCCAAAAAGCAGTGCTCCAATGGTTGGTATCACTGTTAGGCATGAAACATGCAACAAACACATTGGACCTCAATGATCTGGGCTCAATGGACATAATTTCTTGTGAAGAGTCAAGTATTGAGTTTGGGAACAGCATTTATGTGCCAGAGAAAGGAAGGAGAGAATTCTGCTTATGTAAATGAGGCAACTAGAAAATACAGTAAAACACTCCCTGTTTGCAACTTACACTACACAGTCATTAAAACAATTGAGGGGAAACAGATGTCCTTTTTCCAACATAGCCTTGTAAGAACCATCAAGAAAGTTTCACAGATGAGACTCAAAATTGCCTCTCCTATCCACCAATGGTTTAAAATAAACAAAACACTCCCCAGTGAGATCAGCAAGAGACACCTTCTTTATTTATGAAAACGAGCAGCTCCCCTACTTACGTCTAGTATTCTACAGGGCTGAGAAACAAGTAACCTAAATCCAATGCCACTATCAGGATTGATATACATGGAAGCTAAGAAAAAAAATCGTATTTCACTCCTGAAACCCCAGCTTCACATTTTCCTAATTTTTATGTGCAGTTTTACCTGAAGTTTGAACTGTTCTTTGATAGCCATGCTGAAACACACTATTCCTTTTGCATATATCTCCGTAACCTTCTTTCTACCTTCCCCACCATCCAGATCATGAATCTGGTGAGTCACAAGGCACTTCAGCAGCTTGACATGAAGGCTTATTTTCAAAGTACACTTAGTGCTGTTACAGGTAACTTCCGTTCCACTGCTCAGCTAGGAAATGGAAAATGGTCTTTTCCATTAACTTCCATTTATTTCCTTCCAACTAATAAAAAGCAGACCAGTACTCCCTTCCCCTTCTTTTTTAATAAAGGGCTATATCCCAGGCACTGTTTTAAGCCCTAAGGAGTTAAAGGAACAAGCAGAGGAAAACACATCTCTGCTCTTGAAATTCCTTTTGCATACAGCACTGTTGCAATTACAACATGCAGTTTCTGCACTAGAAGGCACTAATTCCAGTGCCATATGGCTTCAGAATCTCATTACACTGATCTGCTTAAAGTGATTTCCTAACTGACGAGCAAAACACTTTTGGTCACCTTCAGCAGTGGGAAACAAGAACTCTGCCATTATCAGTGCACACTTCCTCCCACGCAAGCTGCCAAAAGCAGACATGAGTACAGCAAAGATCAGAAGACAGCCTAGCTAAGGAACTTTTGTTGTCATCTCGAAGTTGTGCAGACATCCAGGGCTAATCAAGGGCTGTTACCATTATTAATAGAAAAAAACAACCAAACAAAAAACCACCAACCCACAAACAAAAAAAGCCCATGCCATCGCTGCTGGATTAGAGAAGCTGCCCAGGAGATCAGGATATGAGTGGAATCTTCATCGGCCAAGCAGTGGGCAGGTCTTGCTGCTGCACCTGCAGGATTTATTTTATCTGCTTTCTTGACCTCTGTAGCTAAGCGCACATCAGCAAGAACAGGAGGCATTTCTGTCCTGCTAGGCATCTGCTTGGCGAGATCAACAAACTGATTCCCAAAGTTACCAATCTGTAACTGCACTCTAGATCCAGGGTTTAGGCTTGGTGCAAAGTTATTCCAGTCCTGATCATGAAAATACGCAAGGACCCAAGTGAGGCTAAAAGCCTTTCTGTGCAACACATACCCAAAACACAGCTCTTGGCTTAAAGAGTCAGGGGAATAAAATGAAAGACAAGTAAATGCAAAAGGAACAGATGAGAATGACACTGGGTAACCCAGAGGTTGTGATCCATAAAACCATGCATGTCAGGCCACCATTCTGCCACACTCCTGACACCATGATCACCTTACCACCAACGCAGCGTGCACTGTGGGAGGTGGATGCACAGGCACGCGCTTCGTGCCATTGCTCTCCAGCAGCAGCATGAGTGCTGGAAAAGAAAGTCTTTGGTCATTAAGAAGGGAACAGGTTTTTCTCCCCTCTGTACTCTGCCACTGACACACTAAGTCACATCCAGCGTGACAGTAAGCCTGATTCTTGCTAGCATCCAGAGCACTGCACTGTTCCTCTTTCTCTTCCCCCTTCACCTTTTTCTCCCTGCAGCCAACCCCTGGAGCACTGGCAGTGCACAACAGCTGCTGGATCCATGCAGCCAAGACCTCCAGGACAGCTTCTTTCCATGAGAAGCAGCGGTGCATATTCCCTAACAGAAGAAGCTTTTTTTGTTGTTGTTGCAATTCATAACTTACAGCAGATAAAGGAGAACCAGAAAGACACAGGGATAAAAATAGGATCTGTAAGTATCACAAGGGCTATTGATACTCAGGGCTTTTGAACACATGCCAAATATCAGCCTAACAGGTAGAAACAGCTTCTCACATTACAAAGTACAGTAAAGGCATTTTCAATGTTTCATTGCCATCTCTCAAACACTCCGCATCAGTTACTATGTAGGGTGGCATACTGGGCTTTAGGGACTACCGATTTTTTCCTGTTTTCATGTCTGTGCACTGAGATTGACTCAGTTACTCTGAGCAGTACTCAAGGAAAAAGGAGCTCCTGTTGAGAATTTGGAATTCCAAGGCTTTGACTGATTGGGCCCTCTCAGCTGGCGGATACACATCAAACACACTCCTTTCACATCCCCTAGGGTAAGACTTGCATTCTTCTAGGGAACTGAAGATAAAAATCAATCAAAGAGGAGTTATTCCCTCTGGCCTGGCAACTGTGAAGGTACACATTCTTATTTTTCCTTGGGACAAGGATGCTCCCAGAAATCAGAGGTCTGTCCTGAAGGACCTGCCCACAAGATAGTTTCTCAGTGTTGGGCACCTGCAAATGAGAGGCTGCAGCACTCTCCTCTGTGTGCACCCCCAAGTGCCATCACACACGGCAGTTGGACACCTCACAGACCTACACCCAGGTAGTAGGAATTTGCCCTGCTCAATGCCTGATGCTACAGAGCTGTTCCTGCCTCACACCCACCCACAGCCTGAACCCCAGAGCTGTTCCCAGCTTATTCTCCCCAGCTTTGCCTCTAAGCCACCAGCTGTAACAGATTCAAGGTTCTAGACAGACACAATCTACAAGGTGATTTCCCAAGTTACACCAAAGCCTGGTGCATAGCAGAAAAATAGAGAGATGGATAACCTGTTCGCACGTACATCAGTGTACATCACGTGTACACCCTGTCTATCCCTCCCCACCCAGAGCACTGCATCAAGCACCAGAGCACAGTGAGGCCAGGATGGTGCCTCAACACACACAAACACACTGCCAGCCCTGTTCCGCTCCTCTCCTCCCCAGCCAGCAGAATTACTGGTTTTCATCACCCTGCTCTGATTTGATTCTGTAATGTCTAATAGTAGGGTAAATTAATGATTGGCTCTCTCACAACCTATTTTCACAAGATTTACAGGAAACCAAGAGCTTCAATACTTTGTCAAAAGCAGGCAAGAGCTGCTAAAATTATATGGAAAAGGACCAGCTGGGATAGACAGACAAAGCATGAGCATAAAAGCCTCATTTCCTTTCGTAGCAAGCCTAAAATTATCCAGGGACCATACATACTAGCAGGCAAGTAGGTCTACACAGTAAAAAAAGATCTCTGTAATTCAGCTTCAGGTGCAGAAACAGTGTAGAGCTGCATCTGGGATCACTTGTCCTACAAGAAGGAGCGCAAGTGTTTCTCTGCAACATTACACTAATGCACAAAGACCTTCCCTGTCAACTCAAGCGTCCCACTGTCAGGACATGCAGCGTTCATATGTTGGGATGTGCTAAACACTGCATGCACAAGGCTGGACCTTCGGCTAAGATAAAACACAGACAGTGCTTTGACTTCAACAGCTCTGTGGCCCTCAGTTGCCTAAAGCTGAGTGGTGCAGTGTTCTGATGAGATAAGAAATTGCTCTTTAGTCTGCCAGGAAACCCCCCTACAAATGCTTTCTGCTGACCAGCACAGATTAACTCAATAAAATGTATCTAAATCCTGTATCTGTTTATGGACCTTAGTCCCAATAGGCATAAGTTCACTTCATGGAATATAACATTAAATAATGCTTTATACTTCTCCAGTGACTCTCAACTGAGGACTTTGGCACCACAGACATATTGTTAACTCCCATGAAACAGACAATTTCCCACTTAATTGCCAATAAAATGATATAGTTTAAGAATAATATATTTGTTTTGTTTTATTTGAGAACCATTTGAAGAAGGCTTGGGGGAGGAGAGGAGCAGGAACAATTTCACCTAAAGTTTTGCCTCTCAAAGGCCAAAATTTGGGGAGGAACATGCTAAAAGCAGATATCCATACATCTCCCACTGGATTGAGAGCCCTTTGAATTGGTTTATGCTGAGGGGACTCTTAAAATGCAAAGTTATTCTGCTTCAAGAAGCAACCGCAAAATAGTTCAAAATGAGCTAAAAGCAGTAGGTTCACAATTAGGACTATTCAAGAATGAAACCATGTCAGACTTCACATATGAGATTGTTGACGCGACCTCAAAGTGGACAGGGGCATACAGATCAAGTCACATGCCATCCTCCTAATTGGTCCCAAATACAGGTCTGTCTACACTGGACTTCCAATTCTCTGACACACCAAAGAACCATGCTTGCATTGGTACCATGTGGAGTTAGAGGTGTTCAGTCCTTGTTTCAAAAGTCTATAGCAACACTGATGTAGATCAGCATGATCTCTCCTGGACCTACAAAGTAGAAATATCTGCCAGCACCACCTCGGCAGCAGAGCACACTTTTCGGTCAGCTGTACTTAGAGCATAGCTCCAAAGATACTGAGCAAGGCATGCTGGATACGGGCAGCAAAGAAGGTTGAACCATGCATTACCAGTACATACGCACCACTAAAAGAAGAAGATTTGAGCATGTGACAGATCTGCTGAAGCTTGCACTGATTTAAGAGGGATTCTAGCTCTGAGTGCATCTGCTGCTGCACCAGTGCAGACAACTGGGAGAGATGTCTCTTACTGTGAGGACTTTTATGCTATCTGACCCCACACCCCAGCAGAGAGCAACACCACAGGCAGACTTCAAGCACCACACTGCTCACCTAGCCATTGCTTCCAGACAACACTGAAAGCCAGTTGTAGCACCCAGGAGAATATATCTGAGCCAGCCTTCATTCAGCCTATCACTCTAATTAATTCTTAAGTGATATAAAGACATTCAGAGGAAACAGCCTCTTCTCTTCCTCCTCAAATGCTGCTTCCTCTTAAGATGCTGTAACTTTGAACAATCTCTGCTTTTTCTTCCACCTCGTGTAGCCCTGCAGGCTCCAAGAGCTCTAGGTTAACAACTAACTCCACAAAATTACTATCTACAGTCACCTTGACTGAAAGAGAATCTAATTGTTTAATGTGCTGGTAAATAAAAAAGGCTGCTTGCCTCCCTGGGCTCTGGAATATCCACGGGATCTCTTACAAGTAATTATACTTCTTTCTTTCTTAAGTCTCTGAGCCACACAAAGCTGATAAAATTGGACTTAGATCAGGCTTCTGGTCTGCCCATGCAATACACGAATTTCCAGCCACCCACCTGGCTTCCAGGTCTCCCACATAACCTGCCAGCATCCAGCATCCCACTCACCCTTCCAGCTTCCAAATAGCCTTCAGTCCTCCCATACAACCTTGCAACCTCCCACACAGCACACAAGCTCCAATCCTCAGATCAGCCTTCCACACAGCCTTCAGGTCACCCATACAGCTTTCCAACCTCACCTCCCATGCACCATACCACCTTCTAGCCTCTCTTTTATATTTCAGATTACATTTAAAAATCTACCTTCTTGTTTCATTTCTTCCAGCTAGTATCTCTCACAGCTTCTCTGGAACAGGCCCTATAGCCATTCTCCACACCACTATTAGTGATAACACCTGCTCCTGCTTTCAGGTGGGGAAATAGTAGTTTCATGCCCTTTTTAACCCTTTCTTAGCGGCTCCTTTTTAGTATAAGTTCACACAACTCCACACAGTATTTTCCCATCTGTCTCTTGTTTTAAATATATTGCTTCAAGAATAGCAATCAACTACAAAAAATAAAACAATACTTTCTACTGGAGTCAGAAGCATTATAAGAACCCACCAGTGAAATTTAAAATCTCAGTACAAACAATGAAACATAAGGAAAAATATCTTAATGTGGGAACTGAATCCCAAGGTATTCATAAAATTTGTCTAAGATGAATTGCAATTACTGCAGTAAAGCAGGAAGACAAAAGGGGACATACCCAGAAATACCGCTTTCTTGATCACAGCCTTGAACACTGCACATAGATTGTTTTATTTTATTTTTTTTATTTATATTTTTATATATTTATTTATACCATTTGTAGATATCCCCATCTTTTCAACATGGTATTTTAAAAAATGTCTTGCTCATTAAGGTTTTGCAGTGTTGCTTGTGTCAGGCTAATTAGTACTATGCACACTTTCAGAGGCAGCACGTCTGATAGTGAAGGCTGCTGAACTGAAACTGCTAAGAATGAGCTAATTGACTGAAATAAAAACAAAACACTAACAAAGAGTTTTAAAATCAGGCTCAAGGACTGATCCCAAATACCAGCACTGGCACTGGAAATGGCAGGTATTACAGAACATGTGGGCTGTACTGAGAAAATATTTTGAATTTGGCAGCAGCATGTAGTCAAGGTCCTGAGAGATCCTGATCAGCCTGAGCTGCCAAAGCCTTCTCACCTCAGGCTCCCACCAACACACCCTCCACCCAATGCTCCAGCTGCTCCATTTAAAAGGGCCCCCAGTCTCTCTCTCTCTCCTATGCTATAGGTAATGCTGTTTTCAGCTGCTTACTTTGTTGTTCCTGACCTGAGTTTGGATTTTCCCAATTAACTTTAGACCTGATACATCATTTGAATCTGTCACTGTCTTTGCTCAGGTATTGTGGGACTCCTCTCTAGTGGGTGAGGATGATCATACTAATGCCAGGCTTATTCTCCTGTAAGGTATATTCCTAGTCTTTGTGCTTCCTGGATGATGTTTAAGACTTTTAATAAATTTCGTAGTGTTCAGTTAAGTTATCAAAATCATAACAGATTCTCACACTTGCTGAAAGAGAAGCTGCCATAAGATTAGGCTCTTTCTTATATTTTCTAAAGATTAAAAGGAAGAGATGTGCTTATCCCTAAACAGGAAAAGGGTTTTTATGTAAAACTTAGACTGTGGTTCCTAAAGAGATAAAGAATTACACATGTATAGTCAAGTGATTTTTTTTCTAGAGTCTATCCAAATTTGGATGAAAAGTTTAAATAAAAAACTTGTGTACCTCAATTTTCAAAGGTTCAGCACCCATCTCACAGGATTCTTGCCTCTGGAGACTGTGGTTTTCTTTGAATTTGTGCTGTCTAGGTATTTTGCACTTTGATACTACTGTAGCATGAATGGGGAGATGGCCTTCCTCCTACAGGGTCTGTGAAGAGAAATGGTTAGATGCTCCTGTGCTCTCTCCTGGCTCCTCGGCAAAAGGGGCAGCAATGGGGACTATCGGAATCTTGCTGTACCAGACTCACTACCAACAGACAGCAATGCCTGGGTACCAAACGCTGCAGTGCCGTAAAAATCTCTTGGATAAGGGGCTTGAGGGAGTAAGGCTCCTCTGCCCAACTCTGTAACACCCTGCCTTTCAGCTGTTCTGAGAAAGTAAGATGAAATGGTTTGATCCTATCCTTGATGGACTTGGACAGTAGAAGTGGCAGCCTAAAATGCCACTGACGTGCCCTCTGCTGCCCTCCCCTGTGGTGGGCAAGGCTGCTCCAGCACAGCTGCCTTCCTGAGACCAACAGGCTCACACCCCTAGTCCCCGGGGAGCAGCCCTGTGCTGGTATCTGGCTGGAGGGAGAGGGATGCAGGGGGATGACTGCTTGTGGTTTATCTCTCCTCCATCCCATGCCTGGACTGGGGAAACCCTGCATGGTGGTGGCACTCCAGCTCTGAAGCGAAGAGTGGGACAGGCAGAGTGTGGCCTGTACGGAGGTGTTGTTGCAGATACTGGGGTGGAATGGGCACAGAATATTACTGACAACTCCTCTTTGCTTCTGTCCAAACAATACTGCTCCTCAAAGTGCACTTGGCTGCTAGCTTTCCTTTCCCATTCAAGATACAGCTATGCACAAGGCTCTGCTGTATAGCCACAGTGTATTTCACCATCGTCCAAAATGATAATTGTACATTGCTGAAACTGCATTCTCCCCTAGCTGAAAACAAAGCCAGAAAGTAGGATTTTTGAGCTAAAAAAAAAAGACCAAAAAGTGTACCTCAAACAGAACTGTGACTTCAAAGTCTGCTGTGAAGACTCTCCTGGCTTCCGCAGTGTGGAAGAGAAGATACAAGACATTGATAACAATGCAAATATCTCAGACAGATGAAATGGTGAGAGTAGCTTTGAATCTCTCTCTTAAAAAATTAGGAATTTTATTTTCACAAAATAAGCGGATCAACATAACAAGGATTAATCAGATTTTCCCAGCAACCTTCCTGCACCAACTACTGGCATGTAATTGCTGGGAGCTTTCTGATTAGTTATGCACCTGATTACAGCCCAGAGTCATACTGAGGCCATAGCTATTTCCGTCTGAAATAATCTTTTCTCTGAATATTGCAGGATCAATAGCATGGCTTCTATGTATGTCATCAGCTTTGGCTTTGATGTTGTAAACACCGATATTGATCATTTCAGAAATTAAGCCTTGACTTCAGAGACCTCTGAACCAAAGTGTAGTGGGTAACAGTGAACTTCAGACTCAAAAGGGGGAAATATTTATAGTAATCCATTGTTATGTGAACAATTATTGATGGATAAGAAGAGGCAAACTGTCCTGATAGTAATTCTAGCCACCACAATTCTATTAGAATATGAACTCCATACCAGAAAAAAACGCATTTGAAGTGTTAAGGTTTTAACATATATAATTAACAGACAATATATCCAAACTTTGCACACCCAAATCACCTCATTTCTACTTATGATTGTTACTAGAGGTGCATATGTTTGCTGCAGTTCTTTCCCCCAGTACCTGTCTGGCAGCACTTGCACATCCTCAGAAAGTCCTAACTAAACCATAGATATTGCAATAATAATGACTGGAGATGCCGGTAACTGTGGGCTAATCCTCTACCTATGTATAATTAAAATATGGCTGCTACTTTAAAGGTCTTGGAATTTAAAGGCAACAATAACTCTCCTGAAATACTGAAAGATGCCATCTCTGGTTTTAGATTTTCTTCACTTCTCATGTTCCAGTATCTTGAAGTGGTTCTGCACTGTTAACTGGGAGTAACTCCTACAAAATCTCTGGAGCTCAAGGCATGTACTGAATGAGGGGAGTCAGCTCCTGTCAGCAGCTTTTGCCAGGCAGACCAAAATGCTGTACATTAGCATTGTTTGGCTTGTATTTATGTCTTGGAACTGCAGATAACTGCTCTTGTATCCAGGGCCAGCTGTAGAGAATTCATTGCCCAAGGGAAACTGGAAATCATACAGCTCACAGTCATGCAGAGGAAGTAATAGCTAAATGGTTTGCACCCCCTCATATCTCGTTGCCCTAGGCAACAGCCTGCACTGCGGAAGTGGCAGATCCAGCCTTTCTCATATGAAGTCCTTAACATATGGTGTTAATATATGGATTGATACTATGAAAGCCCTACTGTAGTACCATTGGGGTGCTCACATATTAGGTGATAGGGGTGGTTGCATCAACAGTCTCAGGACAAGAGCTGCTGGTTTCCATCCAAGATTTTTGAGACACAGGTAGAGGTAACTGGAAGCACAGAGATTACAGCCTGTGCTCATGGATGCGGAGCATCTGACTGAAGATCCTCTCAGCTTGGCTTTCCTTGAGCACTTACAGGAACTGACCCAAGATCCCCAAATGAACTCCGGGCGATTCTGACAGTAGGTCATATGTCTCCACTCCCAAGCCAGTGCCTGCACTGTGCTGCCTCTGAAACCTGTTTGCAGCAAGGGCTATAGCTGGGTCAGGTACAGCTGAGTACAGTCAGATGAAAATATCTGGTCCTGCAGAGTGCTGAGTGCCAGCAGTTCCCCATTTATTCACACAGAAATAAAGTGATCTTTGCACCTTTCTGGATCAGAGCCACTCTGCTGTAATATTGATGAGAGATCATTTCCCACACCTCTTTGCAATGTTTCAAAGGATTTTCGCTTCTGCAGCAATTGAAACTTTACTTGTATGCTGGAGTAATCCAGGTCAGGAATCAGTGAATTTTAAAGTCAAAAGCTGAACTAACATCCCTAAAAGGACCTTTGTATCTCTGTTAAAGATTCCAGAGCGTTGCATGCAGTATAATAGTTCTGCACTTAATGCAATAGAGTCCTCAAGAGAACTTCATCTCTGTTGCATTCATGTAGCCCTGGAATCAGGGAAGCTCTGCCAATGTGAGAGAGGGCAGGGATGGCTGCCTTGAGGTGCCAAACAAGCCCCTGTGTCCTCAAATCAGGAGGTCACTAGATGGTAGCCCCCTACACCAGAGCCAAACCATGGGCGCGATCCATCTTTGAGACAGGCAGGGTAATGATATTGAAATGAGTGGCAGTGCATCTGTACGAAGGCATGGGGAATCCGTGCTTCAGCTGTGCTTGTTTAGCTCTTGACTGCCTTTTAGGCGGGATTCAGGACTCAAATTTCATGACAGCAGTGATTTCGGAACAATACATTTTCAAGAACACTCCAAATACAACACACAGCAGGTGCAAAGCTGTTTTTGAGCTATTGTGTGTACATTGTTCTGGTAAACAAAATAGACAATCATTTCAGAACACCATGAATTTTTGATCCTGGTAGCTGTTTTTCCTTTGGCCGTATTGTCTGGGATATTGTTATATACTGTCAGGTCCCTCCGATGTCTAGAAAAGATGGAGACAGAACACAGCATCTTTGTAAACTAAATCCTAGGGTCCACTGCAGTTTGGGATTGTCTGTCTCGGTTCAGTGTTCATCCCCTACTACACTTCAAGGAATATTCTAATAGAAAACAGGATAAAGGATTATTAATTAACACTGAATTATTTGCAGGCCTTTGCTGAAAAGGCATCAGCCTTCTGTAATGCTGTACTACAACCAACAAGAAGTAGGTGCATACAAATGTATTTTATCCTTGAAAAAATGCTGTTGCTTCAGACTTATACCAGCCTGAGCTCACATGCTGGACATGGCTCCCTTCCAGTACATGAGCTCAGTCATTCCTCAGAGGCAGTTATGTCTTTGGACTCACAGATGTTATCTATGTTGTGCTTACATGACAGTGGAGCTTAAAGATACATTGATGTCAACCCAGTTGTGCCCCACATATGTGTCCCTATTCCAAAGTGGAGCCTGCTGTCCTTTCTTCCACTAAGATCACATGCTTTTCTTTAGTGTTTCTGCTCTCAGAGCAGTACTTTCCTCTGTGCCATGATTTACAGATCACTTAAGGTATTTACAAGTGATATTTTCCCATCTCTGCACGTAAGAGTTGGCTGTTTCTTCACCCTGTCTCCTTCCTGTTCCTTGGTTTCAATTCTGGCCGTGTCTGCTGCACTGGTTAGTGTGAGTCACCAAAGCTGACTGACTAATAGTGATCCATGTGCCCTGTTATCCCTTTCGCATCATTCTCCAGCATTTTCTCATGTGCATAGGAGCAGGCAGCTTTGTAGAGAACTCAGATTTCTCCTAGTCACTGACCCGCTGACCACATGGGGAAATCCAGATGCTACTGTGCTGAACTCTGAACTGAGGTACAAGAGGCTCAGTCAGTGGGCTACAACACATCAGCATTAACACAAAGCATTTGTGGTTTATCTTCTCCCAAACACCTGAACACAAGCCCAGCACCAAAAAAACAGGAGAAAATATACAAAAGGGGCTAGTATCAGGTACAAGATGCTGTGCTGTCAAAATGATTTTAGCAGTCACCCAAGCCTCAGCCAGAAAGATTCATCATACATTGAATGCTGAGTCATTTCTCAGGCGCTAAGACAAGCCTTAACCATGGTGCAGAAAAAGGGAGAAAGCAGTAACAGCAATTAAATTGCTCAGCTTATTCGCCACTCATTGAGATGGTCTGGTGCTGCTAGTACCTTACCAAGTGCTGAACCTGTTGCCCTTAGGGAAATGTCCTCTCAGGGGATCTCTTGGATTCAGGCAATATATGGAAGGTGAGAAAAGGAATTAAATAAAAGATGAGGCAAGAGGTGAAAAAAGGCCCTTGTATTTAACAAGCTGCCAGGAATTGTGATAGATGACAGCTCAGTTTAATTTCCATCTGAGCTTCCCTCTGCCACAGAGATGGGAACAGGCAGGGGCTCTTCTCTACCTCCTTTTGGCCCTTATTTGCCCTATCTTGGGACCCAGCAGTACAGAATGGTCACAACTGCCTACCCTGTTAGCAAGAGGTGACTTCTGTCAGCACCAGCAGCTTTCACTATGCCTGACCCAGAGACCTCACACTGGAGGAAACCTCCTATACTCGCTTTCCCCTGGAGAGTTCCCCCCTGCCTCCTCCTTCCAGGTAGCCCTGGGCTTGCTCTGGAGTGTTTAAGATGAGAGGGGCAAGTGCCACAGTCTGACTAGCTCATTGAACGATTCTGCAAGAAGTCATTTTTCCCTTGCTTGTGACCTAAGCTACTTCATTCTTCTTTTTTATTAATTTTCATTTGATAATCAACACCACCACCCCCCCCAAAAAGGCAAACAAACCAAACAAACTAAACCCAAGAGAAAACCACCACACAGTGTTTGCAAAAGCCTGCTCTGGAAGTCCTTAGCTCCTGCTTTCTGCTGTATTAAAACTGCCTTAGACAGCTATCATTGTCTGAAATGCAGTTCTGAGACAGAGGTGGTTCAGGGAAGCCATCAGAAGAGCTCACCCAAACAGCAGACTTGCTTGCAACCGAAACATGAATTTTAGAATAATCTGTTCAAGCCCCAACTACTTTCCAGGCACCAACAGACAAGCTACAGAGCCCAGCAGAGCTTTCTAAGGATCCACAGGACCCGGTTCCTGGCATGCATAGCTGTGGAAGGGACCATGGGCACTGCCAGTACTATCAGCAAAACTTGGATCCTGCCATCTGACTTTCCTTTAATAATTTCCTCACATGTTAAAGACTCCTCCATGCATTCACTCCAAGAAACAAACACCTACAAGCCGTTACTGAGGTAGGCTAGAAAATAAAGGACAAGGGGAGACTGCTGTAGCATTAGATTTAACAGCAGCAATGTGGAGGCTTTCGAAATAGACAGTGACCTACAGATTGACAGATTGGATCACACCTCAGCTCCTTCCAGACTAGTACCCTGTCTCCAACAGTTGCCATCACAAAATGCGTAAGTAGAAAGTGTGAAAATCCTGCAGCAAGCAGATGGTGGATGGTAGCTACTCCTATTCCCTTTTCTCCCCAACATCCTGGTCTCTTACTGGCTTAAGAATGAAAGCTCACGATTTAACAGACAGTTTTGGGGAGGATATCAGTAAATGAGAAAACAGCTAGGGCTGAAAACAGCCTTTCAGTTTCGTGGGGCTCTGCTTACTGCATGCTGCTCTAAGAGAAATGATTAATGGTAACACACCTGGATATTGCAGGGTTTTTCTAACTTTCTCTTGAATTCTGTGAAGGATGATGGAGTCAGAGTGACATCCCATATGAAAAAAGTGTTCAGCTAAAGTAAAAGACAGACTGTAAAAAAGAAACACCTCTGAGCTGTTCTTTCCTGAAACAGAAGCAGCCTTACTACACGCTACTGTTTCTACTAGTTCTGGGAAGCTCTTTAGTCATCTCGGTCTCCCTAAACACAAGGCCAAACTATTACATAAATATTTTGACTTGAGACAAAGATAAACTAGTCTTCTGGATCCCTAACTCATAATAATAACTTTTTACAATCTTTATTTCTGATCATGCCTTGACAATCCAGGTTAGAATCTGGGCTTTAAATAAGCTACTTGTGATATTCTACATTTTGGAGAGTGCACTAGGCACATCTGCACATTTTTCATGGATTTCTGTGAAAGCTTGATTTCCACTTTTTATAGGCACAAACTTTGCAGCATTAGCAAAACACTTAAATAGTTCCTTATTAAACAGTTCCCAGTGAAACAGCTGCACAGAACAAACCATATAGAATGGTGTAACACTAATAACCACAATCTAGGAACAAAAATGTAAACAAGTAGCTTTGTTAAGCTGCAAAACTACAAAAGATAAATTGTTATTACTGCTCCTTTCCTCCATTCCACTTTCCCGTGTGGATTCTCTGAGGTCTAACAGAATGAGCTTATTAGCCTTTTCTTCACTAATTGCATCTTTCTCTTCTCTTCAGTCACTATTTTCATATTTGCATGAACTTAATATTTTATTACCTCTGTCGTTTCACCAAATTTGGTAAAAACTGGCCAACAGTTCAAAAGCTTTACTGGGGTACAGAGAGAAAGATGCAAATAACACGATCACAGAAGGTTAAATTTTTAATAGAAGTAGGTTAATGGGGAAAGGAACTCCAAACTATCACTTGTCGTTAGCATGAGATCCCAAGCAAATTTATGAAACACATTTCTGCAGTTTTCTATTGTCCTGTTTCATTGGGAATGCAGTGATAGATGCACATCCCATGCCTGTATCTTACTTTAGGGTAAGGAAACCTGACGTGCTGTGGTCGGCGGAGAAGGCCAGTCATACCTAGCTACTCACCAGAAAAATGTAAGTAGGACAGAGCTGTAGAATCAGTGGTTCAATAAGAGTTCCTGAAATGCATGAATGCTCTAAAACAAAGGGAACAATTTTCTGTTGCAGGCAGGGGAATTTACATTGCCTTGATTTAAGCCTTTGCATAGAAGTAGTAGAAGGCCTATTTCATATGGTACCTTGAAAGCTAATTTCTTAAAAAAATTTCTTTTGAACGTCCTTGCTGTACACAGACACAGATCAGAAACATTGCCATCATCTATCCAGCAGCAACATATTAGATTATTTGTGGCTTTGTAGCATAAAACAGATTCTGTGACTTGTGATGCTAAGCCACTGGCCTCAGACAAGTGCCAACTTGGGTTATTCCATTCTGCTGACCTAAATTCCTCTCACACAGCCAAGTGGATGCATTATCATCCTTCACTTCCTGTCCCAAATTGTAGCACAGCTTCTCTTCATACACAAAGATATTTCACACCGCTCCTCATAGCTGGTGGTTAAGCGAAGAGTGGTAGGAATTGACCCACTATGGTTAACAGACAGGAATTTTAAGTGATTACGTAAGGCCTGAGATGTCCATCCTAAACAAAGTTCTGCCACTGACTTTCCTTTTGACCTCCATCAAGTTGCTTAAATTCTTTTTTCTGTTCATAAAATGGGAGATCAGGCAACTAAAAGCGTATAAAACCAGATGAAAGCTGACATGAACATACATTTTCTTCTTGTAGATATCACTTGTGCGATGTACTGCTCTATCAGGGATGATGACAGACAGCTCACCTGGATCCAGTTATCATCTGAAAGTGTGAGGAGCTCTTACAACTTAATTGGAAGTTAAGGGGAGCCTCTAAGAAAACCTTGCCTCTACTGTGCTGCGGAATTCTTTACTTGTAACAGAGAGGAGCCAAGCTCTGCTCTTTCCTTTTGAGACAGCTGACGTCAGTTCTGGCAGCTCCGTCTTATTATAAAATCATTTTAAGAATAAAAATCTGCGGAAAATGGGGCACTGGGTGGAGGTGCTTGTGTGCGTAACTGTGCCCAGAACATTGCCCACACACAGCAAAGCTGGCATCAGACTTCTGGAAATCAACTGCGAAGTGTGGGTGGGTAGCAAGTGCACAAAAGCATGTTATGGTGGGCTTCGCAAATCACAGAATCACAGAATGTTCGGGGTTGGAAGGGACCTCTGTGGGTCATTTAGTCCAACCCCCCTGCCAAAGCAGGGTCACCTACAACAGGCTGCACAGGACCTTGTCCAGGCGGGTCTTGAATGTCTCC